>Ga0070698_100000945_pt1 | contig 31778 bp, 32 predicted proteins | sample KBSK1502metaG_FD_65477 | JGI IMG/M metagenome (GOLD analysis project Ga0070698, IMG submission 65477) | Corn, switchgrass and miscanthus rhizosphere microbial communities from Kellogg Biological Station, Michigan, USA - KBS K1-50-2 metaG | ecosystem: Host-associated > Plants > Roots >... | reverse complement strand
GGGCGACGGGAAAGTAGGGACGGACGACCCGCCCGAATGTCGGCGACTTCAGGATGGATTGGAGGATCAGTCCGGCCTCTTCGGCACTCAGTTCAGCGGCCCGCAGTGTTTCGCGGCGGCGGCCCCGGGTGATAATTCCTACTCCAGCTGCGCGCAAGTTGCGAACCCAGTTGACTTCGCCAAAGGCCGAGAACAGATAGCGATGGCCGTCGTGTACGAGCAGCCCCACCGGAGTTGTGCGCGGCCTGCCTGTGCGGCGTCCACGCACTGTGAGAAGCACCATCGGCGTTAATCCCACGCCTAGAGGTAACAGCCGCCGCATGATCGCGTTTACAACGCGAATCGGGACAGAGACGCGCGGGATTGTGTCAGCCTGGGTACTCATTGCATTTTTCCTCCGTTCCACTTGTGATCTGGCGGACCGGGAGGCCCGAGGCGACCCAGCTCTGAAATCCGCCAATGACGTCCGTGACGTTTCGCGGGCCGAGTCCCTGTAGCGTCGCGGCGGCGAGGCTCGACGAATACCCCTCGTTGCACATGATGATCAGGGGCCTGTCGCCCTCCAGATTCGACAGCTCCGGAATCCGGTCAGCACTGGTTGGATCGAGGCGCCATTCGAGGACACTCCGGTCGATGACAATCGACCCGACGATCTCTCCATCGCGCTGGCGTTGCTCTATGGGGCGGGTATCGATCAGCAACGCTCCGCGCTGCATCGCCGCAGCCGCCTCGACGGGGGTTAGTCGCGCCAAGCGCCGTCGAGCGTCTGCCAGCAGGCTGTCGATAGCAGCCTTGGTCACGGCTTTGCCCTCGCGGCGCCCCGCCGAATGTCGACCTTTTACAACGTCCATTGCAGAACCGTGGAGGCTAATGTACACTGACCGTTGTAGAAATGTCAAAGGCGAATTCGAGGCCCGGAAAGTTGAATCGGGTGGGACGGCCGCGGGGCTACGAGCGGGGCGCCGTCGTCGAGGCGGCCGGCGACCTGTTCTGGGAGCGCGGCTACGAAATGACGTCGATCGACGACCTGGAAAAAAAGACGGGGCTCGACCGCTCCAGCCTGTATCACGCCTTCGGCAATAAGCACGCCCTCTTCGAGGCAGCTCTTCGCTGCTACGTCGAAGACAACATCGATGCCCGGCTCGGTGCCATGCGGCAGGCGGACGCCAGCCTCGCCACCGTCGTCAGCTTCTTCACCGGGATGGCGCAGGCGTTCCGCATGGATCCCCGAACGGCACGCGGCTGCCTGATGGTGAACACGATCGCCGAACTTGGTTCGCGCGATCCGGCTGCCGTAGCAGCGGGAGCCGCCTATCGTGACGAGTTCCGAGAGGCCTTTGCTGCCGCGCTGAGTTGGGCGGCGGCTCAGGGAGAAGTGGACCCAGAGAGCACTCGCCCACGCGCCGAGCTCCTGACCGCAATGACCATGGGATTGTTCATCACAGCGCGGATTGACCTAGCCGATGCTGCTGATGTCTGCGATAGCGTCGCCGCCGAGGTCGCTTCGTGGCGGAACTCGGCTCATGTTTCCGCGATGAACCCACCCCGAGGCGGTGCCCGATCTAGGTCCAGCAGCAGACCGATGAATCCCAGCCAACGGGAACGTCCTACTATGCGCAGGACCCAGCACGGAAGCGGGGAGCGCTGAATGTCCTACGACACTCACCGGACCTGCCGCGACTGGTTGGACAAACGGCCCTGGATTAGCTCATTCAGCCTTTTGCGGTCTTGCCCTTTTCGTCTCCAGCAGCTAGCCCTCCGTGGGCGGCCAAGGATGCGGGGGCGAATATCTACCTCAGCCTGTTTAAGGGCTAAATGACCGTCACCCACGCGCATTGTGGCCGGAACCGCTGCTGGTGGTCTAGGCCCTCAGTTCTTGCGACCAATGCTCGATCACAGTGCCATAACCGATCGTTGCCGGAGGCAGAGGGCGTGCCTCGTACCCGCGCCTTACCCCAGCTGCAGCTCCGCGCTTTTCCCGGCTGCTCGCCCGGGCAGCAGCGCACCGGCCACTGCAGCGACCAGCGAGAGCACTACGCAGAGACCCAGGGCGAGCTGTGTCCCGCTACCGACCGCTGCCGGCGATCGCAGGTTGCCGACTTGGACGAACAGGGCGGTACCGAGCGCGATGCCGAGGACCGTTCCAAATCGTAGAAGGGTGGTGAAGACACCCGACGCCTTTCCGATCTGCTCGGGAGTAACGGCGCTGATCACCGCCACCTGGACAGGCGGGATCATGATGGAGGCCCCAACGCCAGTGACGAACAGGGCCACGGCGAGCGGTACATACGAGGAGTGCGCTCCGACAAGAACTACAACAGCAACCAGTCCCACCGCTTGGAGGCCCAGCCCGGCTACGGCCATGACGCGGCTACCGATTCTTGCCAGTAGGGCGCCGGCGATCGGCGCGAAGATCGCCGGAGTGATGAAGTAGGGCAGCAGCCGTAGACCGCTATTGAAGGGCGAGTAGCCGAGCCCGAACTGAAAGTACTGCACGATGAAGAACGGACCGGCGATTGTCGCCCCGATTAGCAAGCTAGTGACGTTGCCGGCTGCAAACACCGGCAACCGAAGGAGGTCGAGGGGAAGCATCGGATTCGCGTCTCTCGCCTCCCAGAAGAAGAAGGCGGCCACTAAGGCGACGCCGAGGACGACCGATCCAGCCACTTCGCCGCTAGCCCAGCCGACATCGTTGGCGCGGACCAGCGCCCAGACCAGAGCGGTGACCCCGGCGGTGATCATCGCCACCCCAAAAAGATCGAGGGGCTCGGCAACTCCGTAGCTCTCAGCTATCAGGCGCAGCGCCAGCACGAAGGCGACTCCGCCTAACGGGACGTTGATCCAGAAGACCCAGTGCCAGGTCAGCGCCTCGGTGATGAAGCCGCCCAGCAGGGGCGCGGCTGCAACGGCCACGCCGGCAACCCCGGTGTAGACCCCGACGATGGCTCCCCGTCGTTCGACGGGGAATGCGTCGGTCAGTATCGTCAGACTCAGCGGCAGCACTACCGCGCCTCCAAGTCCCTGGATGGCCCGGGCCGCGATGAGCTCCCACGCCCCGGGTGCTAGGGCGCACGCAGCGGATGCCGCCGTGAAGAGGGCGAGTCCCGATGCGAACACGCGCCGGCGGCCCCAGCGATCCCCGAAAGAGGCCGCGATCAGGATTCCGGCGGCGAAGGTGATGCCGTAGGAGTTCACCGCCCACTGCAGGGTGGGAAGCCCGACGTGAAGCTCGCGCTGCGCCGACGGCAGGGCCGTGACCACTACGAGGTAATCCAGGACGACCAAGCAGTAGGCGATCGAGGCGATCACCAAGGTCCACACGAGGTGGGGAGCCGGCCGAGCTCGGAGCTCAGCTTGGGTGATTTGTTCGTATCTGGCCATCCGATCATCGACCTCCCTTCTTCATGAACGGCTTCTCAACCAACGTCGCAGGCTTCGCCGACTACGTGAAGGACGAGGCACGAGCGCGCCCCAGTCCGTGAGCTTGTAGACGAGCAAGGCCGCGGCGGCCGCAACGATGAGCCAGAAGTTCGACATGCCCAGGACAACAAGTGCGACCATCACTCCCGCGCTGCACACAAGGCAGCAGGCGGCGTAGGCTGACCCATCGAGCAGTGCGCCCCGCAGGCCGCTAACACGTGGCGCCGGCATGCACATTTCGCGGCAGAGCACGCGCGCGCGCCGACTCCATGGGCTTAGCATCCACGCAACCCCGAATGCGACTGCGGCCGCGGCCACGATCACGGATGAGGGCATCATCACCCGGCCGATGGCGAAGTCGGCGATCGCCCCGATCGCGCCCCAGACCGCGACGTAGATAAGCACGGTGATTAGCACCGCGGCCGGCCGCCTCGTGTCCCGCCCGTACGTGAAGAAGAACGGCGCCGCAGTGGGCAACATCATTGCGGTCATCGACGCTGCCATGGCCATCACTCTGGGTACTCGTCATAGCGGTGCAGCCACCCCATCTGTCCCTCGCCCCCTTCGTCGCGGCCTTTGGGCACGAGGTCCATGTAGTGGTACGCGACGGCGAGCATGTCGAGCCCTCGCGCGTACGTCGAGTACGTGTGGTAGATCTTTCTGCGCTCGCGCAGGAACACGCTGATCCCCGGAAACTCCGAAAACGGCACGGGGTTGACGCGATAGTTGTACTCGGCCTTGCCCGCGGCGAGCTGCTCGGGCGTGAAGGACACGTGGTAGTCGAAGTTGAAGTCCGAGCCTTGCGACGAGTACCAGGGGAAGTTCCAGCCCATGCGCTCTCGATACGCCTCGATCTTTGCGACGGGCGCACGCGACGCGGCCGCCATGGTGATATCTCGGTGGTTGAGGTGCCGCACTACGCGGTCGAAGTTGTCCATCCAAAACGAGCATGAGAAGCACGGCGAATCTTTCGTCCACGTGGTGTGCTTGGAAGCGGTGTTGGGGTTGAACATCGCGTGGTAGATGACAAGCTGCGCGCGCCCCTCGAACAGCTGATCGAGGGTCCTTTCGCCGTGCGGCCCTTCAAACACGTACTCCTTCTCGACCAGCTCCCACGGTAGATCCCGCCGCGCCTGGCTCAGCTGGTCGCGCAACTTTGTGAACTTCTTCTCCTCGGCGAGGTGCTTCTTTCGCGCTTCCTCCCATTCCTCGTGTGAGACGACCCTGTGCTCCATTCGTTCGACACCTCCCACATGGCGTTCGACTTTCGCTTGCAATTGGTTGTTCTCCTCTGAGAATATGCAACTACCGGTTGCCTATCCTAGCACAAGACGCAACCGGAGGTTGCGTCTCACATTCGCTTACCGCCGAAATGAGCTGAGGCGGCTGCTAGAATAGGCAACCATAGGTTGCGACTAAGCTAGGAGGTACGCGTGATCCCCGCCCAAATCGAGAAAGAGATGCTCATCGAAGCGCCGGTCGAGGTCGTGTGGCGGATCGTGACGGAAGCGGATCAGATCAGCCAGTGGTTCAGCGCCGAGGCCCAGCTTGACCTCAGGGTGGGTGGGCAAGGCCGCTTGGGGACAGGTCGCAAGTCCTACCCGATCCAGGTCGAGGCCATAGACCCACCGCGGCGATTCGCGTTCCGGTGGCTTTATCCCGAGGGCGCGAGGGCTGAACGAGGCAACTCGACGCTCGTGGAGTTCACACTCAGCCAGGAGGCTGGCAACACGCGACTCCGGGTGGTCGAGAGCGGTTTCGACCAGACCGACTGGTCGGACGAAGAAAAGGTTAGGAGCATTGAGGACCACTCCCGGGGTTGGGAGGAGTGTTTTGCACGATTGCGGCAGCTCGCCCTTAGCCAACCCGAAGCCCGTCGGGGATGAGTCCATCAGCCGCAAGCGAGGAGCGTCTCCTAGAAGCTGTCGCGGACTCGTCGCGACGCATGGTGCTCGACCTGCTTCTTACCCATGGCCAAGTGACCCCCACGGGGCTGGCGGCGGAGCTGCCGTTCACAAGACAGGCTGTCGCCAAGCACCTCGCAGTACTAAGCAGTGTCGGGCTGGTCGCGGGCAATAGACGAGGACGCGAAATCCATTATTCTGTGCGCCCAGAGCATCTGGACGTCGCGGCTCGGGCTATGGCAAAAGTTGCGGCTCGGTGGGATGCCCGCCTCGAAACGATCAAGCGTATGGCGGAAGCGAGCGAAGCCGCGCGCAGGAGAGCCGGTATCCGGCACAAGAGGTAGAGGCGCAACTTTTGCCCAACCCCAGTCGATGATCCGTTCAGTAATGGCAGGCTCATGCCACGCTGCAGGCCTGGCCGCCTGAGCGTCGCGTGCCTGAAGTAGGAGCTGCTTTGCCCGGTTTGGTTCCAGGGCATAACTCGAGCGACTTCAGCAATCGCTCGGCACCGAGTTCATGCGCGGCGACGTGTGCGACGACCGCGGCCTGGCCGGCGGCGAACGCGGCATGCCGCGCTACCCCACTCTGGTCTCTGGCCGCGGCGTTGGCGTGCCCGGCCGCCGTGCGAGCCTGGGTCATGGGAAGTCCAGACTCTGTGATGGCCGAAAATTCATCGCTCGTGCCGACAAGGGCCGTTTTGAGCGCCGAGGATGCCAAAGCGCTGCATGCGAACTAGCGAGTGGTCCGAGCTATTTTCGGGTGCGCTCGCGTCGGGCGACCGTAACGCCGCAGCTAACTTTGACAACAATTTGACAACAACGCCGGTGGACGTCGGTGGTCAGGACGGTACGCAGCGGACGATTTGCCGAATACAATATGCGATGCGCCTGCATAGCTCAGTTGGTAGAGCAGCTGACTCTTAACCAGCGAACCCTAGTGGACGCCTGTGGACGGCGATCCGACTGACCCTAATCAGTTGCGTCCGGCAGGCACGCCCTTGGACATGGGTATAACTTGGTCGCTAATGAGCGCGGCTTGGCTTGTCTGGCAAAGACTCCGCCCGGACGCCGTGGATGGAGCTCCTGATGGCAGATGTGCCGCCACATCGAACTAGAAGCGCAAAGCGCCCGTGCGGTACTGCTTTTGCTTCGGCCCGCATCATTTCAGCGAGCATCGGCTTGAATCCAGCTCCCCGCCCATGCTGATGAAGGATGTCTTGCACTTCGGAATCTTGCATCTCCCACAGCCTAATACCACTTACGTCCGCGATCGCTCCTGCCTGCAGGTAGAAGCCGAGCGCTCCATCGCGACGAATCGAAAGGCCCGGGGTAGGATGGACGCAAATCGCATCCCCTATCGCCTCGGCGCTTTGCCTTGTAACGCCGGAAGCGATGGCGCAGGCCATCGCACGCTCAGCCCCGGCAAGTGTGAAGTCGGTGCCCGGGGTCGGCCGGACGAGCCCAAGGTCGTGCAGCATCGCCGCACAGTAGAAGAGGCTGGGATCAAGGCCGGAGCGGTCTCGAATAGCGAGCGCACGCCCGAATAACCAAGTACGGTAGGAGTGCGCGACCATCTCGGAAGGTTGCTTCGCGGCGGCCTGCTCCACGTGGCGAGCAAAGGCAGAGCGAGGTGGCTCGAATGCTGACAAATCGGCCGCCGTCGCGGGCGAGGAAATCCACCCTTCCAGCCTCAGGAATCCGACAATAGTTTTTGGGACACCTAAGGCTATCGCGACTAGCAGTTGGGCACATTCGATAGCGGTCAGCCGACCACCGGTATGTTCGATCCAGCGAAGACCGAAGCGACTTGTATCCAGCTGAGTCATGGACTCTGTAGGACCTGGGTGGTCGAGCCACTAGTTTAACCGCGCCGACTCGGACGCGGCTCGGGCGAGACTATTGGGACGAAGATTTCGATCTTTGGGGTCCGGGCATATGCCGAGCGGCAGCCTAGCGCCGCTTGAGCAAAGCCTGGTACCGATGGGCTTGAGCTTGACACGACCGTTTTCTTGGCTAAGCTCCGACCTAGGCATCCAAACGGGTTTGAGATGGTCGGGGGGCCATGTTTCAGGCAGCAGCGAGGCGTCATGTCGTCATTAGTTTCGGGCTCCGCGAGTGGATGGCGTGAGCACCATCATTCCCGGCAGGCCGGATTTTCCCGTGCGACAAGGTCACTGGCCGCGCGAACCTCAGAACACAGACAGACTGGTCCTTGCCTTCGTGTTCGGTGCAGGTGTGGCCCTTTTCGCAGCCTGTTGGTTGCTAGGCTTCCCGGTTGGAGCAGCCGCTGCCATCGCCGGCGCCAGTCTGGCGTTCGGTCTTGGGTTGGTCGCTGCGTGGGATCTAGTTGTGCTCTTAGAGGGCGGTCGGGAGTCCTACAGAATATTGCCGTGGCACCCAGCTAGGTTTCCAATCCCAGGACACTGGCCCGGCAGTTCGTGGATCAACCGACATTGGCATTCAGTCTTGCGATTTTGGCCCGGTTATCTGATGATTGTCGGCCTGCTCGCGGGCCATCGGCTCTGGACATGAACGCTCAACTAGAAAGAGCCGTCACGATGGCGCTATTCGGCGTTCTTGGCGTGATTGGACTGCTTCTCCTTGGTGATTTCTTATGGGCCAAGTATTTTGGCGTTACCGCTCCGCCGATACTTAGAGCCGCCAGCATCGCAATATGCGCCGGCCCGGAGCCGCCTGGTCAGCCCTCGAGCCCACCCTTCTCAATTCCGTCGAGCCTCTGGGGCTGGTTTGTCGTCGTCTTCTGTCTCGGCGCCTTTCTTCTCGGAAGCTTGTGGGGAAACATCCGCCAGGCAAGCCACAGGACGCATTTGGGGGGTACCGCTGCGAACAACGATTCGACAGACGCAGTGTCGCCGCATCCCCTGTATCAGGTGGCGGCCGTGCTGCTACTCGGATTCGTGGTTTTTGCACTTGGCTACGAGGCGTGGGCGGTTGCGCCGGGGCAGACCAAGTTTTGGCCGATCACTCTGTACGTCCGCTGCGCCGACGATGTCGCCCCGCTTCAGACGTTTGCGGGCGCATTGATCATCTCGGTCCTACTCGGCCACTGGCTGGGCAACCGCTCTCGAGTGGAATCCAGATAGCCATGGATTTTGCGCATGAAGCAGTCACTGCACTTGGCATATTTGTGCTCGCACTAATTATTGTGGTGGCGTTCGTGGACGGCTTCCTCGAGCATGATCACCAGTCGATCGGCAAGGGCTTGGCCTGGTGGACAGGCCGTCATCCGCTTATGGTCTTCGGGTTTGTATTCTTCTATGGCTTTTTGCTGGCGCATCTGTTCACCAAGTTTTGATTAGCTGCTGCAAAACCAGTGGGCGGGCAGGGCTCGCCCTCCAAGTCACCGAACGGCAGAAGCGACCTCAACTCCGGAATAAAGGTGACGACAGCATCGCAATCCCGAGACCTTCGGCGGGCGGCCTCACCCGGCTAAGAGGGTCAGTCCGGCATCGGAAAGCTTCGGCCCGTCGCACAGGTCTTTCACCATGCGTACATACGCGCTGTAGAGCTCCGACAAGTCCCACCAGTGGGTCGTGGCGTTGCGGAAGAAAATCGGCGGTTGGTGGGTGCCCAGGTCCGTATTGCCGGCAATGCGCATGCGGTTTTCAGGCGCGCCGCTAACGCTGCTTTGCCATCTCGTCTCCGGGCGGCAACGGCACTACCACATCGTTGACTCCCAGCGGATGTCGCGCATGGTCAACCCAGTCGTGCACCTGGAACTGAATCCAGGCCGCCGCCAGGATGTTCAGCGAGCGGGCGGGAATGAAGGTCTTGCGGTGCAGGAGATGGCGTGCAACGACCAAGGGGCCCGGCCTATCAAAGAGGTCGGGCGTGTAGACGGGCCACAGCTTTCGTCCGAAGATGGCGCCCACCGCACCCATGCGAGGATCGGAGAGGTCGTTGTAGGTGCCGTCGACGGGGCACGAACGTCGCTTATCCTCGAGTTCGTCACCGAGCTGCCCCCACCGACAAGATCCGCAAGCGGGTCCTTCGCGAACGCGTCCCGGCCGAAACGAAACCGCCTAGCCCGGCCATCACAGCCGCATAACGCTGGGATGCATAGCTTGAAAACGCGGTCCCGTAGGGGCCGATGCTCCTGACGTTCGATTTGCCAAGATAGACTGAGGCGCATGAGTCGGGCCCCAAGAAGTAGAGCCGATCGCGAGCTTCAAGCAATGGCGGCAATTCTTGATGCCCTGAAAGGCCTCGAAGGTGAGTCGATCCAGCGGGTGCTCGATTACGTGCTGGGACGACTGAGCCTCAACCGCCCGGCGCGAGCCTCGTTGTCGCCCACCGTCGCGACTTCTCTGCCAGCCGACCCCAGCAAGGCGCGACAAGCCAGTATTCGAGACCTGAAGGAAGAGAAGCAGCCCGAGTCGTCGAACCAAATGGCTGCACTGGTCGCCTATTACCTGTCAGAACTGGCCCCTGACGGCGAACGAAAAGACGAAATCAGCGCAGCCGATCTCGAGAAGTATTTCAAGCAAGCAGCCTTCAGGCTTCCGCGGTCACCCCGGATGACCCTCCCAAATGCCGCCGCAGCCGGCTACTTCGACAGCGCGGGGGCCGGTCGCTACCGGCTAAACCCAGTGGGCTACAACCTAATAGTTCACGGCCTTCCACGCAACCAGGAGACCAGTAAATCGACGCGGCGGACTAGACCAGAATCTAAGAGCGTCAAGAAAAAGAGGGCCCGTCGGTAGCTCGGATTTGCTGACAAATGACCGAACTCCTCACAGCGCTGGAGCGGCTATCGAAGACTGCCGCTAGGCTGGCGTCGGCCGTGATACACGTTCGGTCGAAGCTCGTTCCAACTGAAATCGTCGCACCACTCGCGCGTTCGATGGCAGACGTATATTTTGGCTCGATCCAGCCGGACCTTCAGATTGTTCAAAACCGGGAAGCTCTGTCTGAGGAAATCGAGTTTGTTGTCGCTACAGTTCTGCGATTGACCAGTGAACCCAGGGAAAAGACCGCTTACCTTGGTCAGATCAATGAGCTTCGGCCGTATCTTCAAGAAGCCATGATCGATGCAATGAAAGCCCGAGGCGTTCGCCGTCTGGTTCTATCCGACATCGAACGCCAGATTGTTACGACACTGGAGAGGATGCTTCCGCCGGCGGCATTATCGTACGAACAGGTCCTGCAGGACATTGCGAGTGGCAAACGCGTCTCGTGGCGGGGTACCGGCAGCGAACTCCGTGAAGTGCTTCGAGAGGTGATGGATCATCTTGCGCCAGATGGCGATGTCATGGCGGCACCGAACTTCAAGCTCGACGGAGAACTGAAGCGTCCGACGCAAAGGCAAAAGGTTCGCTATATCCTCAAGGCGCGCAAGCGAGCAGTCGGCGTGGCCGAGGACGCGGTTGATACGCTCGAAGAGGTGATCGCTCGTTTGGCGCGTTCTACGTATCAGCGCGGTTCAGCGACAACCCACGCGTCAACCGACGCTACCGAGGTCAAGAGATTAAAAAACTACGTGGACGCGCTTCTTGTTGAACTCCTGGAGATCAGAGCCTGACGGCCATCGCGATGGCGGCACCAGCGTCGGTTCGGCGACCAACTTCACGGTTAGTGGGTGGCCCCCACCTTGATGGAAGTCACGCCTGGTCACGAATACCTTTAAACAAAGTGCGTCGTGACCAAGCATGAATCGTTAGCCCGGATCCCGTGTTATGAGGGGACGACCTCCGCACGCCGCACGGCGACCCAGTCGCTTCCGACTTTGACTTGGAGCTGGTGAATCGGGATGGTCCGTGCAGCCGTGGCTGTTCCGGCGGCGCCTTTGCTGATCACGTCAAGCTGGATATTTGTTGGCGCCGTGGAAGCAACACGACTGCCGTCCGCACTCCCATCAAGCGAAACGCCGGCGGTCCGTGAAAGGGCGAGGAAGGTCTGCGCGACCTGTGCTCGCGCCTGAATTTGCGCAACCGACCCAACGGCGCGACCGCGCACGTCGCTGCTGACGATGATGGCGATGGCGATCGCGATAGCCGTCAGGACCGCGGCCGCCCCGCCCACAAATGCGACCCGGACGATGTCGTGCTCCTGACCCCAAATGCCCTGCGCTGTAGCCACGATCGACGTTAGCGTGGCGCCGACACCCAGGGCGGCCGTCCACCACTTCCCTAGGGCGGTAGCGCCCGCCTCAATGATGGCAACGCTTTGAGGCGGGCCATTGAGAGCCGCCTCGACGCCATCCGCCTTCTTCAGGTCCTCGGGGCTTCCCAAAACATTGAGGTCACGGAGAAGCAGAACTACGGGTGTTGAGAGATCCTGTCCAGCATCGTCTTGCGCCAGCGCCGGAAATCGAACTGTGGTCGCCGGGTTGCCGTTATTCATCGACCTGGCTCACCTCCATGGCAGAAAGTCATGCAGGCCATCACGCGAAGTGGTGACGAACAGATGAGCTTGGGCCACCGTGCCACCCCAACCCCTTTGGCCCGCTGAGACTGCCACCATCATTATGAAAGGGCGAATGTCAATGTCAATACAGCGCGTAGCGAGGCTATGTATCGGCTCACACGATTCGGGTATCGCTTGACATCTCCGCACACCGGCATATAGTTCAACTGCATCGTCGGCGACCGGAGGAGGCGGGATATCTTGGGGGCGCTAGCAGTCGTTCAGTACGGCTCCCGACACCGACCGGTAGCGTGAGTTCGGTTGCGGCAGCTCATGTAGGAGTAGCCGGCGCATCGGCTCCTGCTCCGCTCGCCGGTGGGCCACGACCTACCAAGATCATCCTCGATCTGCCGTGTCGATTTCCGGCCCTGGGCTTTGCCGGCTATTCCAACGCGTTCAAGGAGATCGTGGAAGAGAGCCAGGCTCAGTTCGCGATTGGCATATTCGGCAGCTGGGGTTCCGGCAAAACCACGTTGATGCATGCCATCGAGCGTCAGCTCGATCGCACGAGGGTGATTCCCGTCGAATTCAGCGCCTGGCGCTACGAAAAGGAGGAACACTTGATCGTTCCCCTTCTCGACACGGTGCGCCAGGCCCTCGACGACTGGTCGTCCGGACAACCGCCCGCCCTGGGCAAGCTCGCCAAAGATACGGCCTCGACGGTCGGCAAGGTGATCAAATGCATCCTCGCGGGGATAACGCTGAAGGCGGCAATGCCTGGGGCCTGGGAAGTGTCCTACGCGGCCAACCAATCGCTGGCCGCGGCTGAAGGAATGCGTCGAGCCGACGAGGATGCCAAGGTGCCTCGCTCTTTCTACCACGCCAGCTTTCAGGCGCTTTCGGATGCCTTCAAGCGGTTTATCGGACCGACCGGCGATCGGCGAATCGTCGTGTTCATCGACGATCTGGATCGATGCCTGCCGGAAGGCGCGCTCGAAGTCCTCGAGTCGATGAAGCTCTTTTTTGACCTGCCGGGGTTCATCTTTGTCGTCGGGCTCGACCGACAGGTGATCGAGTGGTTCGTCGACTACCGCTATCAGCCGTACCGGCCGTCGCCGAAGGGGCAAGAGTCAGCTAACGGTCAGGAGGAGACCTTTCAAATCCGCGGGTCAGCCTACATCAACAAGATCTTCCAAGTGCCATTCACGCTTCCTCCGGTGTCGATCGATCGGCTAGGTGAATTCCTCAACGCCCTCTACCAGGACGCCAACCTGCCCCCGTTGCAGGTCGCCGACATCCAGTCCACGGTCGCGCCACATCTGGCTTACCTGGTGACGGATGCCGGAATGAACCCGAGGCAGGTCAAGCAGTACATCAATGCCTATACCTTGCAAATGAAGGTCAAGGGCTACCTCGACGCAAACGCCGTACTGGCGCTGCAGACGATCGCCCTGCGCCCGGACTGGGCGCTGGTCAACGACTCCATCCTCTTTTATCACGAGGTGTTCACGGATGGTGTCAACCAGTGGCTTCAAGCCAATCACGCACCGCTCGAGGAGCTCGATTCGAAACTGCGGGACATCCCCAACACGTTCCTCGATTACGTCTCCCCCGGTGCTCCGGCGAATTCGCTGCTCCACATACCCGTGCTCGCTGAATACATCTACAGCGGCGAAGCAACGCGTTCGACACGTGGGCCCAGCCTCTTCAACTTGATCCGGGGCGTCGCAAAGTTGAACGGGCTCTTGTCCGTCGCGATCAGTAGCACTGGCGCCTACAACGCCCCCGCCGTGGACACCCTAAGGAAAGAGCTCGCCGCCGCGGGCTCCCTCGCGTCCTCGCAGCCGAGCCTCGGAGACCCTACCGCTCGAGCGCTTCAACGCCTGCAGCAGGCCGTGACCTCGATGCCCGAAACGTCAGGCGCTCCGGTCACGCCGGAAGAATGGCTGGCCTGGCGCAAGTCGACCGAGGCGCTGGTTCGCCAGACCCTTGACCAGCTGATGCGCGTCTACCACTCAGCGGCCATCGGGAGCGCGACCGCGGCGAGTGCGTAATGAGAACTGATGCACGGCACATCATCGGTGGACGGATAGTGCAGACTCAGACGCGGCATGTGACCCGCACTGGCGCACGACCTGTTTTGTTGAGGACCTTATTGACAAATCAGATAAGGCGACTACGCTGGGCTTGTTGACGTAGCTGCGCGTTCCGGGGGCACGTAGGGGTGGCATCAGCGGTTTTCGATCAACGCTTTCTCAATTTTCCATTGTTGCGACGAAGCACATGGATTGGCTCTGCGGGTTGTGTGGAGCCTGAGCCTCTAGGGCCCAGCCCACAAGGAGGCTAGCAATGGAAGTGACAAGCGGCCGGCCCCGCGCCGACGCGGGGACAACGGTGGGGTCGCCTGCCGACGCAAGCACGGCGCCAGGATCCACTAAGCACAACGGCAGCATCAACAATGTCGTTCTCACCCGTCGCGTTGTTCCTACTCTGGACATCGTTAGCCCGAGCGAGGCGATACCTGCCCCCGTCCTTGCGAATACGCTCCGGCTTTCGGTCACCCATTTCTACAGCGGCCTCACGTCTCTTCGCACACACCTGGCCGCCGTCCGCGAAGCATTACCTCCTCGGTTCCTGCCGCCGCATATCGTGGGAGTCGTTCAGCAACCCAATGGCAGTGGGGCTGCCCGCCTCCAGGTCGAAGTGACGCTGCCTGATAGTGGACTCGCTGTAAGCATGGGTATCCCGTACGCGATCACGGCTGGGGATGGGACGTTTAGCATTCGCCTCCCGCAAGGCACGGCTCTCGGAGCGGACGAGACGCTTTCCATCACCGTTCGCGGCAGCAACAATTTCGCCACGTTTAGCCTTTCGAGCGCGGATATTGGCAAATTGGGACTTGTTGGACCCTTGACGCTACCGCTAACCCTTGAGCCCCTGCAGCTGAGCATCGTTGCCGCGATTCAGTCCCTTTTGGCGGCCAGCCGGCAGCCGTCGCCGACGACGACGCCGGTGCCCGCGAACCGGCCACTCATCCGCATTGGCGAGGACGGCGTTTGCGGCCAGCTGTTTGGAGCCGCTGCCGCCGTTGACCGATTCCCGTTTTCCGTTCTTTTTCGGTTGATCGAGCCGCGAGCCAGTGTTCTGAACCAGGCACTCCAGTTTTCGGTCGGGGAGAACCGCTACTACACCATTGCGAATCGGAACTCACGCTGGGCCAACCCGGGCAGCGGCGCGATCGTCGCCGGGGGAGGCGGTGGTGGTGGTGCTGGTGGTGGTGGCGGCGGTGGCGGCGGCGGCGCGCTCACCTACGTCGATCGCGTCCCGGTCGACCAACCGATCAGTGTCGACGGCTTCCTCGACCAGCTGGTCGGAACCGGCAACGGCACGATCGTCACAGGCGACGAGACGGTGCCGATGGCCGGCACGCTTGGCCTCGGCTATATCGTCCAGATGGCCCAGCACTGGACGCCCCTGGGCCTGACGCTCGGTGATCTGGTCTACTCGCTGCCGCTCGCCCCTGGCGAACAGGAGCGAGTCGCGATTTTTGAGCGGCGCGAGGAGACGGCGGTCCGCGAGGTGGAGAGCCTTGACGTCACCGAACAGCAAGCGTTCCAGCAGCGGCAGGACACGTCGGCCCAGTCGACCTTCCAACAAGCCTTCAGCGAGATGGCCCGCGGAGGTAGCCAGTTCTCGACGCTCGCCGTGTCGGCCTCCGAGGGCTTCAACGTCGTCATTGCTAGCGGCGGCGGCGGCGTTGCCGCCAACACCGGCCAATCCTCGAGCTGGATGGACGGGCAGCGCAATGTGTCGTCCCGGGCCGCCGAGGATACCCATGCGTCGGCCGAGCGTCAGGCGGCGGCGCGTCGGAGCGCCCAGCGGACCAGCATGCGGCTTGCGTCCGCGACAGAGTCGGAAGACGTGACAACGAAGGTGATCACCAATCACAACCACACTCGCGCCCTCACATTGCAGTACTGGGAAGTCCAGCGGCTCTTCGACGTCACCACCTCGATTCAGGGTGTGACGATCGTCTGTTTCGTGCCCCTCGAGGTGATTCGGTTTCTGCCTGAGGGCCAGGGTCGCACGCTCGATGATGCGACATTTATCACCCAGCGGTGGCAGGTGCTGGCTCGCTACTCGCAGCTCCTCAAGAACATCGATCCTCTGGCCGCCTCGCTGCCACGTCAGTACCAGTACGGCCTGTACTTGCTGCAAGAATTCGCGTCCGATCCGACGGCCATGGTCGACACCGCCAACGCCGACGCCGAGGACGTCGTCTCCTTCAGCCTCGATGGCTCGTTCCTGCCGTTCGAGTCGGTATTTGTTTCCGCTGTCACGCGCCGCGGCACCAGGTTCGGCCCGGTTCAGCTCACCGGCAACGTCGATCCGCTGCGCGACGCCCCGACCGGAAGCGGAGCACCCGATCCGAGCAAGGCATTCGCGAGCGAAGACGAGTTGCTGGGCTACCTGCGCGGCCGGCGCCAGACGACGGATTTCACATTGAGCGGGCGGCTGGCGCTGCCGCCATCGCTGGCGCGGACCGACATCATTGGCTTCGAGCTCACCCGGACGTGGAACCGCTTTGACCACGACCTCGTCTCACCGGAGTTGAAGGCGGCAGCCCTGGCGGGCTTTCTGTCGCTAGGCGTCGGCATCACGGTCGGTCCCCTGACTCTTGCCGGCGCGGTTGGGCGGACAGTTCACTTCGGCCCCGAGCGGTTGGAGCAGTCGTTGGGCGGGCCGCAGATCTGGGGGTTCAATGCGACGGTCGGCGTCAACGGCGCCGGAGAGTCGTACGCCCTCAATTACATCGACCGGGCGGCGGCGGTCAACCTGCCGGTCAGTGCCTTCCCGATTCCGGCCCGAGAGGTCGCACCCGTGCTCCGCTACTCCGCGCTGCTGCAGATCGAGAAGACCCTGCAGCATGTCGTGCGGAACACGTTGCCCTATTCCGAAATCGTCTGGGCATCGCTATCCCCTGACGAGCGCGCGATCATGCTCGAAGGGTTCACGATCGGCGTGCCCACCGGTGGCATCGTCGATAACACGCAGGACATCCCGCTGCTGAATTGTGTGAGCAATCAGCTGCTCGGCTTCTACGGCAACTCGATGGTCATGCCGTTCATCATTCCCGAACCCGTGGCCGAAGCCAACCAGATCAGCAGTAAGGACCTGCAGGATGCGCTCACGAATTTCCACCGGGTTGGATTCGATCCGCCCCACTCGACGATCGGCCTACCGACGCGTGGCGTTTTGGGCGAGGCCGTGCTTGGCCACTGCCCATCTGCGGAAAAGATCGATCTCACGCGCTTCTGGAACTGGGCCGATGCCCCGGCTGATACCGCGCCGACGATCGCGGACGTCACCGTCCCGACAACGACGCCGTCGATTGCCGCCGGTCTTCAGGCGCCCAATACGCTGACGGGTATGGCGCCGCTGATCACCAACTTCATGAATGCGCCGAACGTACCCGTGGACACCTCGCTGATGCAAGCGTTGGTTGCCGCGGGCGCCGCACAAAAAGACTTCAGCGGCCTGACGAATGCCGACCTGCTGGCTGGCCTGCTCAAGACGACACAGACAACCGCGGAGAGTGCTCGGGCCGACGCCTTGAAGCGAGCAACGGAGCTGCAGTCACAGGCCATGACGGAAATCGGCAATTACTTCGGGGCCAGTGGCGGCGAGTCGTACGCCGGCAACTTCAAAGAAGGCGGCGGCGGCACGACACCGTCAGGAACTGGAACAGGAGCCGGTACCGGTGCTGGAGGCAAAGGCACCGGTACGGGCACCGGCGGAAAAGGCACGGGTACCGGCGGAACCGGTGGTGGCACCGGCGGAACCGGTGGTGGCACCGGCGGAACCGGTGGTGGCACCGGCGGAACCGGTGGCGGCACGGGCGGGACTGGCGGTGGCACTGGCGGAACTGGCGGCGGCACCTAGGAAAGGAGAGAGCGTAACCATGGCAAACATACCGACGCCCGCACCCGGCAGCCTCGAGGAAGAAGCCCTCAAAACCCTGCTCGACATCGCCCGTAACGCCGCATCGCCGGACGCCGCCCAGGCGCAGGCGCTGCTTATGCGGCGGCTGGCGCTGGAAGGCGACGTTGTCGGATCACGGATTCCTGCGCCGCGAAACATCTCCGAAGTCGGCGGCTACATCAACCTGCTGTCGGACCTCAATCAGACCGAGATGCGGGCACAGATGCTGGCCGGGGCCCTCGGCGTGAGCGGACCAAATCCTCCGCTGGGTTGGCTGCCGAGCCAGCCCCCGCTCAGCTGGGTCACGATGGCCAACGACCGGCCCGCCGGCGCATGGCAGCCGATGATCCCGCTGACGCTAACCGTCCGCAGCGACTTCGCCAATCCCCTGCAGAACGGCATCCGGGCCTTGCACGACCGGGGCTGTCTGCTTCCTCTTTACTCTCCGCCCAGGGTGCTTCCGCAGGCGGCGACAGGGCCCGCCCCATCCGACCTCCTGCCGCTCCTCGGACGAACCCTCGACATCGTGCCCCTCGTCGCCTTACACGATCCGGACGATGATCCGATCGCCATGGCACGCCAGGCCGCTGACCCGTTCCAGCCCGTGGCGAGAGTTCTCGCTTCCGGCTCGGCCAGCGTGCTGCCGGCCCCGTGGGATGGCCTGCAATGCGGCGCCGCGACCTGCACCGTCGTTCCGGCTCCGGCCGGTGGCCGGCGATACGTCGCGCTTGGCCCGTTCCTGGCGATGGCTGGCTTTTATCCGGTGGCTCCCAACCATCAGCCAGCTTCGATCAACGATCTGGCCTGGTCGCACTACCGGAATGTCACCGGGCTTCTGCCCGGCGTCACCATGCTCGAAAGCGAGTTGACACTGGTTTACAGCCCGAGCGATATCGCGGCTTCCGCCCTGGTCAATCGCCTGAACGATCTGTGGAACGGCAGCATGTTCGCAAGAGGCTGAGGGCCCCTGAAATGGCGGACCCGGCAATCCGATTCCGATTCGAGTACGGCTCCGGCGGCGTCCGCCTCGTGTCCAGACAGCCGGTGAACCTCATTCTCCCGCCATCCGACAACCTCGCCGGTCGCGCGCACTCCGGCTTCTGGTTTGAGCTGAGAGACGGGGGCGACAGGGTCTTGTACCGAAAAGTCCTGAACAATCCTATCCGGGTCGACCACGAGGTCTTCGCGGATCCGGGCGCATCACCGGTACGCGTGGCGGCCAATAAGCCGGCCGGCGAGTTCTGGGTGCTGGCGCCGGACCGGCCGGACGCCCGTTCGCTCGTTCTGCACAGCAGTCCGTTGGACCCCGGTCGTAGCCACGAACCTGCTTCGGTGCTGGCCCGTTTCGATCTGGGAGCTGGCCGATGAGCGCAACCGACGGTGCCGTCGGCACCACGACCAAAATCTTCGACACAGGTCCTGCAGCCGAGCGATGGAACCTGGTTATCCTCGCCGAGGGCTACCAGGCAGGAGAGCTCGGACACTTCGCCACTGATGCGGAGACCTTCGTCAACACTTTCAAGGCGACCGCACCCTTCGACACGATGCTCCACGCGATCAACGTCTACCGCGTTGACGTGTCGTCGACGGATAGCGGCGCTGATGATCCGGGGGCGTGCGGCGATGGGTCGGCGGGAACAGGGACTACCGTCGCAACCTACTTCGACGCAACCTTTTGCGGTGGTGGGCAGGTGCGGCGGCTCCTCACCATCAACCAGGGCACCGCGCTGGACGTTGCCACCGCGGCGGTACCGGAAGTTCAGATGGTTGTCGTCATCGTCAACTCTCCGACCTACGGTGGCTCGGGTGGTCAGGTTTCCGTTTTCTCGACCAACGCGCAGTCCGTCGAGATTGGTCTTCACGAAATGGGCCATAGCGCCTTTGGGCTCGCCGACGAGTACGAGTCCTACGCGGGCTGCGGCCTGGACGTCGGCCACGACCGGCATCCCGCCGCCGAACCGTCACAGCCTAATGTCACGATCGACAGCAGTCGGGCGACGATCAAATGGTCGTCGCTCGTCGATCCGGGGACCGCAATGCCAACCACCTTCAATCCCGACTGCACCGTGTGCGATCCGCAGCCGTCGCCGGTGCCAGCCGGCACCGTCGGCGCTTTCGAGGGTGCGCACTACTACCATTGCGGCGCCTATCGACCTGAGTACAACTGCCGGATGCGAACCTTGAGCGAGGCGTACTGCGCCGTCTGCCGCCTGACCATCGTGCGGATCCTCGGACCGTACATGCGCCCTCGCGTCACGGCTCTCGCGCCGGCGAGTGGACCGGTTGGAACGAGCGTCGTGATCACGGGTGAATTCTTTACCGACGCGCTGAGTGTCGGCTTCGGTGTCACGGAGACAGGGTCCATGGCCGTAGACTCCGACACGCAGATCACGGCAACCGCCCCCGACGGCAGCGGCGACGTCGACGTCACGGTGATCAGCCAGTACGGCACCTCGCCCATGAGCGCCGCCGACGTTTTCAGCTACGTCGCTTCGCCCGTGCCGATCCCGGTCGTGACGGGGATCAGTCCGTTGAGCGGAGTGCCAGGAACCAACATCGAGATCGCGGGAAGCGGCTTTACCGGAGCGACCGACGTTGGCTTTGGCGACACGAACACCCCATGGCTAAGAGTCGACTCGGATACCCACATCACCGCGGAAGCACCGGGCGGTAGCGGGACGGTTGATGTGGTGGTCATCGGTCCGGGCGGAAGCTCGGCTCTCGTACTCGACGATCAATTCACGTTCACGCCGGCCGGGATCATCCCGTCGGTCGACGGCGTCGATCCAACAAGGGGTGGCAGCGGTACGAGCGTGGTGATCTCAGGCAGCGGATTCACCGGGGCAACCAGTGTCGGCTTCGGCAGCACGGGTGCCGCCTGGATCTCGGTGGACTCGGACAGTCAGATCACCGCCTTGGCCCCAACCGGCACCGGCACCGTCGACATCACCGTGATCGGGCCCGGCGGAACATCGGCAATCGGACCCGCCGGTCAATTCACCTATGTCCCCGCCGCCGCGCCGCCCGCGGTGACGGGAGTAAGTCCCTCAACAGGCTCGCCCGGGAGCGTCGTGGTCATTACGGGTTCTGGCTTTACCGGCGCGACCAGCGTCGGCTTCGGGAATACCGGGGTTCCGGTCATGTCCGTCGATTCCGAAGCGCAAATCACCGTGCAGGCGCCCTTTGGCAGTGGCACGGTTGATGTCGTTGTCTTCGGTCCGGCTGGTTGGTCACCGGCGGTTCCCGGCGATCAATTCACGTACGTTGGTTCGCCCGTTCCGACAGTTGGCGCTGTGGATCCGGCCAGCGGGCCGGAGGGAGCAATGGTCGTTGTGTCTGGCAGCGGCTTCTCAGGAGCAACCTCTATCGGCTTTGGCTTCACAGGCGCCGTCGTGATGACCATCGACTCTGACACCCAGATCACGACGGTGGCCCCGCCCGGGAACGGGACGGTCGATGTCACCGTTTTTGGCCCGCAGGGCAGTTCTGTCACGAGCCCGAGCGACCAGTTCACCTATACCCCCTGATAACGACAGATGCACCTGGACATAAGAGGCGTCCTTTGATTCACGGGCCTAGCCCGCAGTAGCACTCGTCCAGGCCGTCCACGTCGACGATGGCGACAGGCCGCGCTGCACCACCTCAAGCGCCGATCGCCAGCGGCGCAGGATAGGCTCGTCGTCGGCGTCCGCTAGTTGATCAAGGACGATGGGTAGGCCCCGTCGTTCCCCCCCGGCCGTGCGCCTGGGAGAAAACAACCTTCCCCAAATCGTCCCAAGCCTGAGCCGAAAAAACGGCATATGCGGCCACGAGCGGCAGGATGCCGTCGTGGAAGTGCTCAAGCGCGAGAGCTACGGCATGCTTCACCGGCATGACGTCGAGCCGGCCGGTCGCGACCAGCAGATCCCATTCCTCAAGCGGGATGTCCGACAGCGGTTCGACCCTGAGCCCGCCAGACGAGCGGTCAACTGCAATCGGGCGACCGCTGAGAGGAAAGGCGATCTGGTCTGACGCGACAAGGACAGCAATCTCGGTGCCGCCCGGTTGGGTTGGGGTTTCGCCAGAGGGCGCTAACGCCCAGGTGGCTGAGCCGGCAGGCGCCTCGACCATCGGCCGCGGGCCTCAGAGAAGAGATGTCCGCGGACGGAGCCACGGGGACGTTCGCCATCAACTCCCAGGATAAGGTCACCCATGCGTTTAAGCTCTTTCTCCAGGCGAATGCGAAGCGGCGGTCTGCCAACGGAGCCCGGAAGCGCGACGGAGGCTTCCCCCAGGATCGGGACGCGGGTCAGCCCGGTCCAGTAACCCCACGGTAGGTCTACCCTCACCTCCACAGGATCGGGATCGACGCGAACGACGGGGTCAGCCTCGATCTGGTTCGGCGACATCGACTGGGTCACGCCCGGCGATTCGAGGGTGACAACCGGGCGGTCGGCGAGCAGTCCAGCCAGTTGGCTCGCTCCTCCTGGCGCAAGGGTCATGCGCAAGTTCGGCTTGGGCGGCGGGGTCGGCGTTCCCACGTAATACGGTCGAGACCGTGATGCCGGGTGGAGCCACCTCGCGGATCGCTGTGGCCCAGGATGAGGCTAGGTCCGCTGCGTCCTCGGCTCCGGCTCCTACCTTGAAGTCCGGCCCGTCCTCATGGTGAGTGATCACGACGCCGGGTGCTACCTCAAGCCCAGGTGCGGGGAATGCCCCCAGTCCCAACCGACGCCCCGCCTGCTCATATCGATCACCGCCATTTTCCGGCTCGACTCAAATAGTCGGCGACTGCAGACGCATTCCTCTCCTGAGCGGCATGCTCAGCACCAGCGATCACGCCGACGATCAGATCCTGGTCCGCTGTGGCCGACGACTGCCGCAAAGCGGTTCGAAGCTGCGACAGCTCCTGCACCAACCGAGACCAATCCTGTTCCGTCTCAACACCAGGAAGAGTTTGAGTCACGACGTCACGTGCCTGAGCGCTTATACCTAAGTGCCCCGATGTGTGCTGGGCCGTTAAACACCACCATCATCTTCGAGCCGTCGGCCGTCTGAGTCTCAAGGAAAGCCGCTCTCCACCGAGAGCAAGGGCGGCAGCGGGTGCCTCGGATAGGCGTCGCGGTACTGCCGGTTGACGTCGCGCTCCTCATCCTTTAACGAAGGCGTAGCTGGTCTCAAAGTCCACTCAACTCGAACTCGGCCATCGCGATCTCTCGGCGGATGCCAGAGCAAAGCTAGACGGTCGCCAAAGACCTTGGCCTGCGCCGGCGGACCGACTACCAGCGACCGTATGCTCGCGGCAATAAAACGATGATTACGTCTGAATAATCGGTCCACGAGTATTCCATTGAGCCGGATGCTTCCGGGATCCCGTCCATCACCTCAGGCTCGCGGTAGTCGGCGTTCTTGCGTACGAATGCTGCACCTTCGCCTACGACCCAAAAGACTCGGGTCGCGTCGGCCCCCGGCTTCGCATGCCAGTAGACTTCGAGGGGCGCCGAATGAGGCGCCTCGCCAGTCCGGGGACTGAAGCGACTTGCAGCAGCAACTAGCTCGGTATCCTTGAACTCCAGGTCAAGCACGGTCAAGCGATCGGCTCGTTCTGGCGGCACGCGGAGATTATGCGTCATGTGGCACCAACGAGACCTACAAAGACAGTCTCTTGTAGCACGGCTCCATTCGCGTCGCCTGCAACGCTAGGGTAGTGTTCGCAGCCTGATGGACGAGGGGCGGGTCGGTGCAGCCAAGACCGACAGCGACAAAACAAGGACAGACCAAGGTCTGCCCTGGATCGTCGCATGCCTCGGACCTGGGACTGACACTGCGCACGACTTACGGGAAGTACACGCGTTAACGAGTGCTGAAGCTGCTGCCGCACTGAACGCGAACGGAATGTTGCATTCCATCACCAGTCCTGACTCCCCATATGGACGCCTCGAATCTCACCTTGACGCATTCGATAGAGGTGTAGCCGACGCGATTAACTCGATGGAAAAAGGACCGCTGGTCCGCCCAGATCCTCCGCTTAATGAACGCTTCAACAACATCTTGAATGCCTTTCGAGTCTTCTTGGATCACACCCCGCACCGCCTTCGAACGCAGTTTGGCAGGCAATCGGCAACAGAAGAAGCTTTTCGGACGGCTTGCAGCCAGGAATATGACCGTGCGTTCGAGTACCGCTTGGCCTACAACCTGCGGAATGCGAGCCAGCACAGGAGCGACGTACTTCAGGTCACCTATGGCAAGCGACTCGGTTCTGCTCCCCGAGTCGAGGCCACCATATCCGATGAGGTGCTGGACGCTGCCCTCAAGGACACTAAATGGCAGGCGCGGGTGCGGACCGAGCTCAAGGCTTATTCGCGGCCAATCCAGGCAGCCGACCTATTGTTGGTGCTCCGCGGGTGCGTACAGCGCATTTTCTTTCGAACCCTTCTTGCAGAACGCTCGGCCATCGAGACCGCGGTGCATACCATCCAAGCGTTGGCTGAAGGCGTCGCTTGCGCGGGCGAGCTAGCATTCGTAGCAAGCGCGCTTCCCGACTCCGAAATCCCTGCAGCCCGCGTTAAGCTGAAGATTCAGCGCCTGGAACTAGAAGCCGCTAACACCGTTGCTGCAGCGCTGCGGGAAGGTGAGCGCCTTGTCTGGCCGCGCTTCGCGATCCAGGTTTCCCTTGAGTGGTTGGAGACGCCAGCGACCGATGCCTTGCTGAGCGCTCTGGCGGACGATCTAACCGTTCAGTCGGCTGTTGTCAGCCTTGTCGAAAATGTCGGAGCTTTTGTCGGAGTTGGTGCCCCTTCAGCCTATACGGCTAGGTCGGCGGTAGCACGGGCAATCGTCCGTTCCAGGGTGCGAGTTGAAGACCAGCGGAGCGGACCGGCCCATCCCCTCCCATAGCTGCTCGCTTCGGTGAGCGACTTTCAAGCCCTGCGCGGGGCCAAATGAGGCGAGGAAGGGGCTGTCATTGCCGGGCGCCGCTAAAATTTCCGCCGTCGTGCGTTGGGGGTGACTTTATCCAGCCTGGGCGTTCTCCTGGGTGGCTGCTATCGGGTTGCTGGCCGGGATCGTTGGCCGGGTGAGGTGCAGCAAGTCGCACCGACCAGTCCGCATTGGTCACGCACGATTAGCTGCGGAGCGCTTATCAGACGACCCGTTGCGCAACCACGGGACCGCGCCGCTGCATGGTGGTAGCTGAATGCCCCTTTTTGCATCCGTCTCGGCAACGGTCCTTGCACTCGCTGCGCAGTGGCTGATCAGCGCGACCAACCTCAGTGGGCTCCAGTTACCCGAGATGCATCCGGAATACTCTTCCAGCGACGTACTTCGTGTTCTCTCACCGCTCAGTCCGGCAAGACGTGACTGGTACACCCGCTTCCAGCTGGTGGATCTGCTGCTGATCGCAGGCATCACCAGCGCCATGGTCGCGATCGATCGCTGGAGCCTCGATCGGATGCGATCAGGTGGAGCGGCTGGCTTCATCGTGCTGCTTCCCCTGGCTTACGCAGCGTTCGATTTGGCGGAGGACATCGCGCTGGTCGTCCTGGTGCACCTATCCGGGGGTCCCGGCGAAGGACTCAGCGCTACAGCCTCGGCCCTGACGCGGTTGAAGTTTCTCTTATTAGCCGGAGCATTGGTGGTGACGACAATCGCCGGAATCAAGGCGCTGACAGCGCGATAAGGGTCATCATGCCGCCATGACCACGCCTGGAACCGCAGGCATAGGAACGCTCGATCCAAACCAGAACCTGAACCTGCAGCCGGCCCGACCGCCCGGCCAATGGAATGAGTTCGAGATCCGGGTCAAAGGCCAGACCTACACCGGTGTTTGAGAACGGAGTCCAGGTGACGTCCTTCCAAGAACCAGGATTCGGCCCGCCGCCTACCTGACTCGTCGCAGGCCCATTTGTACATTGGGTTGCAGTCCATCCGCCCTCGCCCGGCGAATCTGCCAATGCGGGTAGAGTGGCCTTCCGCAAGATCCGGATTGCTTCGGCCCGAATCTCGCTAGGCGTCGTCATAGACCGCAACTCGGCAACTGCGCGGGAGGAAGACGTAGAGCCGCTTGCGGCGCGAATCGAGTGCCGTGGTTTCCCGACTCCTCGCCGACATCGGCGGCTACATAAGAAAGTGAAAACGGATGGCGTCAACGGCTGCGGAGCTCGTGCCCAAAACGGCACCGGGTCAGGCGCCGGGCTTCAGTCGGGCCGCTCGGTCCAGCTCGTCCAGGCAGATATCGGCGATATGCCGAGCGCCAGTCTTTGCAATGCCTCTTGCCATTGGATGAAGTGTGGATCAGGAGGAGCCTTGGTGAGGAGGTCAAGAAGAAGTGGAACGCCCCATCGAAACCATGGCACGGCACCCTCTTCCGCCCAACTGTGCAGTCTATTGAGGGCGTCGTTGGAGAGCATCTGACCTTCTTTCGGATGCTGGGCAACGCGCAGAAGATCGAGATCGAGACTTCGGTGGCCGAGACCATAGAGATTACCCAGAACCTCGTCGAGATGGCGCCATGACTGCGCGGCAAAGATCGCGTAAGCACCCGCGAGGCCGAGTAGATCATCGACCCATTTCTGCCTTGTGAGCTCGATCGCCTGGTCGACATTGAGGGCGTCGAGCCTGCCAGTCGCCACAAGGAGGTCCCATTCGGCAACCGGCATAGGCGAAAGCGGCTCCACGCGGAGGCCGCCCGATGAACGGTCTATGGCGACTGGCCGGTTGGGAAGGGGAAAGGTCAGAGTCCGACTCCCGGAAAGTGCGGCGATTCGAAACGATGACTGGTTCGCCGTCTCGGGCGCGACCAACGCCCAGGCGGCCGATTGCGGGTCCCCATCGACCAAGTCGGTGGATGCGTCCGACAAGATGCTTTGGCGAAGTCGACCGGATGGCCTGTTGCCTTCCGTTCCCAGGATATAGCTCCCGTAGCGGTTGACTTCCTTGTAGAGCTGGACGCGCAGCGGTGGTGTCCCGATGGCGTCTGGCAACTGCAACCAGGCCTTGCCCCGTTGGGGAACTTGTGCGCTTCCCGACCACGATCCCCACGGCAGGACAATGCGGACTCTCACATGCCCCGCATCGACGACGACAGCGGGCTCCTTCTCGAGTGCTCGAAGCGATACCGGTTGCTGCGGCTCGTCATTGGCTTCACCGGCAGAGACGATATAGACAGCGGGCTCGTCCACCAAGACGCCTGCGAGCCTATGGGCCCCGCCCTCTGGAAATCGCAGCTCCAAGTTTGGCTCACGGGTGAGTGGAGCGGAACCGCGGATGGTCGTTGCAATCGTGAGCTCCGAAGGCACAATGTCTTTGATCGCGATGGCCCAGGCGGAAGCGACGTGCTCGGGATCGGCCGCTCCAGCCGCCACATCGAAGTCCGGGCCATCTTCATGGGGTGTGATGACGACGCCCTTGGCCACCTCGTCGCCCTGGTCTGGCGTTACGCCAAGGCCAAGCTTCTGTCCCGCCTCGCGATAACCGTCGACCGAGGGCATGGCAGGGATTGGTTGGCCCTGGGCTCCCCGTATCTTTACGCTGATGCCGTCAATTGGTCCAGAAGGTGCGCCGGCCGGAGTGCGAGGCTGCAAATAGAACGTCTGTGTGTTGTCGGTCTCGGCCCGAAACTCGTACCTTCCACTCACAGCGTCCCAGGGCGCGTCTTCCCTGACGCGGCACTCCGCGATAACCTTCTCGCCCTTCGGCAGAACGGAGACGACCGGGACGGCCACCTGGGGAGGCGGTTTGAGGACCCGGGCCCAATACGGGTCGGCATCGATGGCGACTTGAACCAGCCGAACGTCCGTAACAGCCTCAGGTGGTTGAACATCGAGGTGAAATTGGCTGGTCTCTATGTCGGCCAGGCGGCAGATCGGTAGGGTGCGCTCCGACTGCCCCCGCCCATAGACGCCCACCTGGGGCACCTGCAGGAGTGGTGGCGATAGTGCCTGTGCGTCGGTCTGCACCGTGGGTATGACCAAATCCATCGCCTTGCGAATATCGATGCTTCGCGCGCCACTACTAAAGTCAAAATCCACGGCATCGAGGCCCGGTGTGTCGAGATCGATAGTGGCCAATAGATGTTTAGAAAATGCGCCGCGTCCACCGATTTCAGCTGCTCGTTGATCCTGCGAGGCCCCGAACAACGCGACCAGCGTGTTTTCCGGCTGGGCATTAAATCCCGAGAGGTTGCCGTAGATATTGGCGCCTATAGGCGACCGCCGGTCTTCGGGCCATCCATAGTTCTGGCAGCCGTCGAGAATAAGGAACTGGCGTCGGTACGGCATGCTGAGGAACAACTCGATGTACTTGTCGATCCCAAGATTGACCCAGACGCCGTTCACGCCGGCCTCTTGGGTCAGAAAGACTCGGCGGGTTGCTGGATCGTAGAGGCCGTGGCCGGAGAGGAAGATGAAGAGTCGTGTCCCGGTCTCACCTCGCAAGCGATTGATTGAAGCAAAGATGACCGCCTCGGTAGCCGCGTCGTAGGGCTTGCTGAGGTCCTGCAAGAGTTTCCGATTGCTGTCGGTAGGTGCGGCATGCAGCAAGATCTGCGCGTCGGGGACGCCAAGGCGTCTGAGCCAGCCGACGAATTCCGCCGCGTCCGCGGTCGCACCGGACAGCTCAGGAAGAGCTGGGCTGTCGTACTTATCAATCCCCACGACAAGCGCCCAGGTCGTCAGTGCTTCGTTCATTTCGCCCAGCTCGGCCAATGGCTCTTGATCAGCTCGTACGTACGGTCATGTTGCCAATAGGCGCCGTGCGACGCCGGAAAGGGTACGCCGGGATCAACCGATTCGTCCCAGATTCTGTCGTCGTCAGGCCCAAAGATCGGTTTCGCGCAGAACGAAAGAAAATCGCTGCGGTTGTAGATGTTCAGCCAGGGCTTGAAGAGCCGCTGGCCAGAGGCCGACGGGCGAAGCGTTTCCAGAGAATCGATCGCGAAGAAGAGCGGTGACTGGGACCCGGCTGTCACGAGGAGGTCTACCGCGTCATAGGCATCCTTATCTCTGGAGAGCAGGTCCACAAGGATGATTCCGCCGAGGCTGTGGCCGACGGCAACGATCGGACGGTTGGCATCATTGGCCTTGACCTCTTTGATCTGATTTGCCACTAAGTCAGCGATATCCTTGCCTCGGCGCTGGTAATAGATGATGTCGCCGATTGGAGGCGTGTTTCCGCTCGTCAGGCCCTGGCGACGCGAGAGTATGATCGCGGTCGCTCCTGACGAAGCAAAACCAAGGACCCGATCCTTCAGCCAGTTGATCACAGCGCCCTTTGTTCGCGCCGGCGACATTGTTGCTTGGAGGCGCTCGACAAATTTATCGCGCACATCACCACTCACGGCGATGACCGGCTCGGTGCCCGGAGCATCGAGGCGATGGATTGCCAGAATCTGAGCCGTAACCGCACGCGCGACTGCCTCGATCAAGATCGGGTCGATCCCTCCAACGGCACGTGCGGCTGCCTGGAGTTCGTCGCTATCCCTGACCGTCGTCACTGCGGAGCGGAAATCCTCAGGCGTCACGCCCGTTACGGTCAGGTCGGGGTCGGCTTTCCGCAAGTCGTCGAGCATTTTGATGGCCGTCTGGTCCGGCCGCGGCGCATTCACGACGACCTCTGTTGGTGCGTTTCCTGTCGAGCTTGCGACTAGCCTGAGTTCAAAGAGTGGGTCGTCGGTGAGCAGTGCCCATGATGCGACGGCGAGCTCCGCTTCGCTTGGAGGCTCACCGGTCACGCCCTTGGTGCGCACCTCTGGTGGCAGGGTCAGCGATACCTTGTCTGCCGAAACGCCCAGTTTCGGACCCCACGGGCAGCCGATGACCTTTACCTCAAGGATTCGGCCTGCCTCGCCCTGAACAGCTTGAATTGTCCGGTCGTAGCCTTCCTGCCGAACGCCGGTCCCGTGCACGAAGAACAGCGTGCCTTGCACGGCGACGTTTCCTACGCCCTGTGCTGCGAGAAACCCACGGCTGAGAGCGCCCCCAATTGCCTCCCTGTCAACAGTGGCGGACGGCACTTGACTAGCACGCGATTCAGCCCGTGTCAAGCCCGAACAGCCGTTTCGACCCAACCGCGCGACGGCCGAGGGCGGCCGCAAAGGGTCCTTTGCTGTTGCCCGGGGGCGCTGCTCACGAGCAGTTGTCTAGCTGTGATTCCCATGGACCTTGTTGACAAAGACCGTCCACGGCGGCTGGTTGCCGAGCTCTGAATGAGGTCGGCGTTGGTTGTAGAAACGAACCCAGCGAGGTAGGGCGCGAAGGCGCTCGGCGTTGTTCGGGAACAGTCGCACGTAGGCCCAGTCGGCCAGCAGCGTCTGGATAAACCGTTCCGCCTTGCCATTGGTTTGGGGCCGGTAGGGTCGGGTCATGAGGTGCCGAATCCCCAAGTCGGCAAGGGCAGCCTGAAACGTCTTGGAGAACCGAAAGGTGCGGTGCTGGTCGGTCATGATCCGTTGGACGCGGACGCCATGTTGAGCGAAGAACCGATGCGTGGCGAGCGCGAACTGGATCGCCGACGTAGCCGACTGGTCGGGCAGGACGCTCACGAAGGCAACGCGGCTGGCGTCATCCACGGCGACGTAGACGCAGTCATAGCCCCGGCTCCGATGGCGCCGCGCCGCGAGGGTCTTTCCCAGGATACGGTGACCGCCGCCCGGTGGAATCACGCCAAGCTTCTTGACGTCGACGTGCACCAGCTCGCCTGGCTGCTGTCGGACGTATCGCAGTGGCCGCCCGGTGACGCGGTCGAAGTCACGCAGCCGGGCGCACCCGTGACGGCGCAGCACGGCGTAGATGGTCGACCGTGGGTGGCCCACCAGCGGGGCGAGCCGATGTGGCCCGCGCTTCAGTCCGCGACGCAGCTTGAGGATCCGTGCAATCTGCTCGGCGGACAGGGCTCGGGGTAATCGCTTCGGTCGGGACGTCCGGTCCTGCAGACCCGGCTGGCCTTCGGTTCGGAACCGACTGAGCCACTTGTACACCGTGGCCCGAGAGACGCCGGCCGCCTCTGCCACTTGTGCCGGCGGCCAGCCCAATTCCTCCACCCGCCGAACCAAAAGCAGGCGCCCGCGCGGCGTGAGAGTCGCTCTAGGATGGACCATGAGAGTCTCCTCCTCGGTCAGGTTGTGGTGACCCAAACCGAGCACGGAGACTCTCAGCCTGTCAATCGGTTGTCAACAACCTCTTTGGGAACCACAGCTAGCTACAACGCCGGATCGACGTCTAGCCCCTTCCCCCCCCCGCACTTGTGATAGCACAGCCTTGTTGGTTTGGCCGGGGCCGGCAACGGCGGTACACCATCGGGCACGAGGTTGGGCACTGGACCCTCCACTCCGAGGCGGCGCGGTCAGGGACGCTCAGCCTCTTCGACGGCCAACGCGTCCTATGTCGCGAGAGGTCACCGCATCCAGCCGAGCGGCAGGCGGAGAAGTTTGCGGCCGCGCCTCTGATGCCACGCGAGCAACTGCTCGGGCTGCCACCGACATCGCCCTGGCGCGGGTGGCAGCCGGTGTACATGCTCTCTGACCGCTTCGTCGTGACCCCTACGGCAATGGCGGTTCGCCTGGAGGAGCTGGACTGGATGCACCGCGATGCGGAAGGCATCCCCAATTCCGGTCCAAAGGTGACGCCCGGTCAGCAGTCCCTCTTCCCCTGATGGATCTCCTCGTGTGTGCTGGCTATCTGAAAACATGGACTGGTAAGTCTCGAACAAGATCCTCGCGGACGTGCTCATCGGGTCGAGGGTGCGGCAGCCCGAACCGCGCGTAAATCTGATCGAGCAAGCCGAAAGGCAGCGCCGTGGCGACCACTAAGCAGGAGAACAACAGCGACGTGCGTCGCTGAGGCAAGGATCCGTCGATGGGTAGATCCAGATGAAGGTGATGATCAAACCTTGCCCCGCAGCAACGCGCCGACCAGCCAAGTGGTGCCGAGCACCTTAAAGGAGGTCGCTCGCAAGCCCTGCCCGACCCCAACCGCAGCCCCTGCTTTGACAACAATTTGACAACAACGCCGGTGGACGTCCGTGGTTTCGGCGGCACGCGGCGGACGATTTGCCGAATACAATATGCGGTGCGCCTGCATAGCTCAGTTGGTAGAGCAGCTGACTCTTAATCAGTTGGTCCCGGGTTCGAATC
>Ga0070698_100000944_pt1 | contig 31812 bp, 29 predicted proteins | sample KBSK1502metaG_FD_65477 | JGI IMG/M metagenome (GOLD analysis project Ga0070698, IMG submission 65477) | Corn, switchgrass and miscanthus rhizosphere microbial communities from Kellogg Biological Station, Michigan, USA - KBS K1-50-2 metaG | ecosystem: Host-associated > Plants > Roots >... | reverse complement strand
TTCACCATCCTGCGCACGCCGCAGAAGGACGATTTCACGCCGGTGCGCGAGCTCAGCCTGATCGTCTTCCCGATGCGCGAGCTGTTCGAGCAGAAGCTGAAGGAATTCGACCTCATCATTTTCGACCGCTACGAATCGGGCAACCTGATCACGCGCGACTATTTCCGCAACATCGCCGAATACGTGAAGAGCGGCGGTGCGCTGCTGGTTTCGGTCGGGCCGGTGTTCGCCACGCAGCGCTCGCTCTACCGCACGCCGCTGGGCGGCGTGCTGCCGGCGGCGCCGCTCGGCGACGTGCTGGAGACGCCATTCAAGCCCAAGGTCACCGAGATCGGCCAGCGCCATCCCGTCACCGCCAACCTGCCGCAGGCCGGCGACCCCGGGAAGGAGCCGGACTGGGGCCGCTGGTTCCGGCTGGTCACCGCGCGCGCCGAGCGCGGCAACGCCATCATGAGCGGCGCCGAGGACAAGCCACTGGTGGTGCTTGACCGCGTCGGCGAGGGCCGCGTGGCCGAGCTGATGTCCGATCACCTGTGGCTGTGGAACCGCGGCATCGACGGCGGCGGGCCGCAGCCCGAGCTGGTGCGCCGCGTGGCGCACTGGCTGATGAAGGAGCCCGACCTCGAGGAGGAGGCGCTGCGCGCGACGAGTGTCGGCGGCCGCATCGAGGTGACGCGGCGGACGCTGGCCACCACCTTCCCGCCGGTGACGATGACGTCGCCCGACGGCTCGACGCGCACCCTCACGCTGAACCAGACCAGCCCAGGCCTGGGCCTCGGCGTGATCGACGTCGACAAGCCCGGCCTTTACCGCTTCGACGACGGCACGCTCAGGACCGTGGCCGCGGTCGGCAACCCCGACCCGCTGGAATTCTCCGACGTGCGCGCGACCGAGACCAAGCTCAAGCCCCTTGTCGAGGCCTCGGGCGGCAGCATGATGTGGCTGGCCGACAATGCCGACCCCGAGATCCGCTCGGTGCGGCCCGGCCGCGCCGCCGGCGGCTCGGACTGGATTGGGCTGCGGCGCAACGAGGGGTATACGGTGGCCGGCATCAACCAGCTGCCGCTGCTGCCGGGGATCCTGGTGGCGCTGGCGTTTTTGATGGCGATCGGGAGTGCGTGGTGGAGAGAGGGGCGGTGAACGCTATAGGCAACTTCGCCAAAGCCTGATGGCCCTCGATGAAGGCAAAAGAAAGCCTCACGACCCAAGAGGAAATCGCTGCGGCGGTCGACAGAACATCATCACTAACAGAGTCTCGAATGAGTAACCGGGCGCTTGTGCTGTGTCATGGTCACCTGACAAGACGCCGTACCAATTCATCGAACGCTTCCTTCAGTCGACCACGCTTATAATTGTTGTTAATGAGTTGAACGACGTCTGATTTTGCGAGGATCTTTACATTGTGTCTTGTTGCAGACTGAAACCGTTCGAGGACTCCGAACTTAATAAGCACATCGAGAACCTGATCACCAAAAGCAAACGACGATTTTGCGGAACTGCGGATATTATCTTCAATTATGCTCTTGAGACCCGCGCCGCGATGGAACTTCCAAAGTACAAAGCGTATCGCCTCTTCAATTTGATCGATAGAAATACGGTGATCAACTCCGCGGACTTGCTCGCGCTGGAATGCTGATCTTGCATGAACCGACGTTGATCCTCCTGTGATGGTTAAAAGTCCGGCGCCGTGACAGTTCTCAAAGTCTAAGTTCGCTGAAAAGGTGCAATCCTCCATCTTGGTCGTTTCATCGAACCGGCAACTCGCAAATTCGATGTTGCCAAAAGTAACATTACGAAACGACACCGCTCGCAGATCTAGGTTGTCTATTGCACCTTCAAGATAAACATTAGACAGAGACTTGCTACCCGCATCACCAAGCACGTCAAAAAGGTTTTTGAGACGCTCCTCCTGCTGCGCATCTCTCTTCGCTACAGCATGTACTAAATGAAACATTCCCGCTTGCCACCTGCGGTCAATCCCCTTCGCTTCGCATAAAGCACGATAGCGGCCGCGAGCCAGTGTGACCCATTCTCGGCCACAGACACTGAGAACCAAATCCGCAGTGCCATCCAGAAGATTGCCAGGCTGATCTGCACAAATATTCAGTACCGAGACCGCAGATCGAGGATCACTGGATCCCTGCAGCCATCGTAAAAGTACGCTGGCGCAGAGATAGTCGAACACGAAATCATAGGTGAATCGATACGCTTTTCGAACCGCACTATCTGCAGAGACCACTTCTTGTTGAGCCTTCGCATGCTCAGTTGCGCGTGCAGCGGGCAAGAGGAGTACTCGGAAGATCTGCCGTTGAGCGTTACTGTCCCAAACTAGTGCGCGCCGATCTTCGAGCATGAACACGAGGAAATGCAGCACTATGAGGGCGTCAAAGAACGATGCCACTCCGAACAGGCTGACCATCTCATCATGGTACCGTGTATCTTCAGCATCGGTACTTGATGGCCGCTTCGCAAGGTTTACGTTTTGTCCATCTATTGAAAATGAATCCAAGGCAAGGTCAGACAGCCGGCGCCTAATTTCGACCGTTTTTGTTCCGAAGCCGACGACGAGTGTTGCAGTTGCATGCTCGGCTCCGTCGGCAACGCGTTTGCCAAACAAATGGCGTTCGCGGCGCGGCATATGAACGATGCGTGGTCGCACCTGACCGAACTCGGTTCCAGATGTCGCCGATGGCAGGTTGTACGGGCCGGTTAGGCACCGCACGATAATATCTACAAGCGTCGTCTTTCCACTGCCGTTGATTCCAATAATCGCATTGGATCCAGGTTGGAAAGTGACCACAAACAGCCGCTTCTTCGACTCTGGAAATAAGCCGTAGTTTTCGATGGTTAAAGAGTGCAGTACGGGGAACGAAATCATGGTTGACTATACTGCGACAATGATCGCAGTTTGCGAAACGCCTGCGCTCGCGAAAGTAGCGTTACCCTTCGAGCCATATCCGGAACCGTGCCCCCGGTGACATTGGAGCCGAATTGCGACGGCGACGCAACCGCCGGATTGTTCTCAATGCGTCTGACTCAATCGAACTTGCGGTGTCGCTCGCGACGCGGTGCCACTTTTTGTTTGTGAAGTATGCAGGAAAAATGTGCGTCGGGGCGGGGATGGAAAGCATCGGCCAGCCTAGCTCATGACCAGCAGCCCGATGCCGTAGGCGGCCAGCAGCAAGCCGCCGATCCGGGCCATCCAGACGCCGAGCGGGAACAGCTTTTCGATCAGCACCACGGCGGCCAGGACGGCGACCCACAGGAGGTTCATCACGCCGCCCGCGAACAGCAGCGCCATCAGGATCCAGCAGCAGCCGAGGCAGTAGAGGCCGTGGCTGAGGCCCATGCGCAGGGCGTCGACGGCGCCGTCCCGCCAGTGGTTGACGACGAAATCGAAAGGCGACCGGCAGACCATCAGGCAGGCCTGCTTGAGCGGCGTCAGCTGGTAGAGGCCGGCGGCGAGGAACAGCAGGCCGCCCAGCCGCACGCTGGTCGCCGTCATGTCCATCGGCGAGAGCAGGGCGGCGCGCTCGAGGCCCCACTGGCTAAGCGTCGCGGCCACGCTGAAGCCGCCCCAGGCCAGGAGGTAGCCGGCCGCGAACAGGGCCGTCGGCGCATAAGGCCGGGCGTGGGCGCGGCGGCGCCGGTTGATGGTGGCGAAGACGAGGATCATCGGCGCCGCGCCGGGCAGCATCATGCCGGCCATCATGACCCACCACATCAGGAGCAGCAGGACGAGATCGACGGCGCCTTTCGGTTGCATCGGCATGGGCATGGCCATGTCGCCCATCGCGGCCATGTCCGCCGCCGCCACGAACAGGTAGAGCCAGCAGAGCGCGGTGAGGCCAGCGAGCGCCGCCGCGATCACGACGCGCTGGCGCAGCATCAGGTCGAGCAGCGGCGCGGCGGTTGGTGCGGCGGGGCGGGTCACCCGAAGCGGTCAGGCCGCCCAGGCAAAAGGCGCGAAGTGCCCATTGTTGCCCTTGCCCAAAAGGCTGAGGGCAAGCCCGAAGCCCTGCACCTCGGTCTTCTTGGCGCGCGCCAGGGCGAGCCGGCGGTTGGCCGGGTGGGCGGTGTTGTCGATGTAGAAGGGCTCGCCGGAGCGGTTGCGCGAGGCCACGCCTTCGATCTCGAAGGCAAGGATGCCCGGGATCTCGGTGGCGCGGCGCAAGCCTTCGGCGGTGAAGTCGATCCGGCGGAATTCGACGCCGCGGAAGTCGCTCACCAGGTTGTCGCGGATCATCTGCGGCGGGCCGCCTGATTTGCCGCTGGCGATGCCGGCCAGGGCCTGGCGCTGGGCGTCGTCGGCCTTTTCGTCGACGACGCAGGCGAACACCCAGTCGCCGTCCGACATGACCGGCTTGGAGCGGATGACCAGGGCGAATTTCAGGCCGTCGAGGGAGACGTCGCCGTGATGCCCGCGGTCGATGCGGTAGACCATCAGGGCGGTGCAATGCTCATGCGTCGCCGGCGCCTGCGGATTGGTGAAGATGCAGGGACACAGATAGTCGCAGTTGCAGCTTTCCATGTACTCGCCGCTCAGTTCCCAGGTCTTTTGCGCCATGCCGACCTCAGCTTCGCTTGGTGTGGCGAGTGTAGCCGACATTTGCCGGTCGGCTAAGCGGTGCAGGGTTATCGCCTGTAATGATTTCCGTCGTCTCGACCGAGGGCCCCCTCGACTTCGCTCGGGGTAAACTCCGTCCCGAGCGGAGAGACCTTCTCTCGACGAAATGCGGCTTATTGTGGAGAGAAGGTCTCTCCGCGCGGCCAGCCTGCCCCGAGCGAAGTCGAGGGGGCCTTGGTCGAGACGACGGGAATCTTTGCATTCATCACATGCGATAGCCCGGCTAAGCGATGGGTGGGATCGTCCTGGCGGTCTGGTAAGCTGCCGACTGGAACGCGTCACCCCGCATGGAAAACAGTGGACCCATGCAGATCAACAGGATCACCCCGGCCTGCCGGGAACTGGCGAGCGGGCTGCAGTTTCCCGAGGGCCCGATCGCCCTGCCCAACGGGTCCGTGATCGTGGTGGAGATGCGCCGCCAGACGCTCAGCCGGGTGACGTCGGGCGGCCAGGTCGAGATCGTCGCCGAACTGGGCGGCGGTCCGAACGGCGCCGCCCTGGGACCCGATGGCCGAATCTACGTCACCAACAACGGCGGGCCGGGATGGATCGTCGACGCCGAGGGCAACAGCCTTCCGGTGGGATCGGCGGACGACAACCACGGCGGGTCGATCCAGCTTGTCGAGCCCCGGACCGGGAAAGTGGAGACGCTGTACGATCGCTGCGACGGCCGGCCGATCGGCGCCCCCAACGACCTGGTGTTCGACGATCACGGGGGCTTCTGGTTCACGGATTTCGGCAGGTACCGCGCCGGCACCTCCGATGGCAGCTCGGGGGGCGGCTCCGAGAGCAGCACAGATCACGGTGGCGTTTACTATGCCCGCGCGGACGGCTCGCTCATCGAACAGAAGATCTTCCCGCTCGATCACCCGAACGGGATCGGGCTGTCACCGGACGGCAAGCGGCTCTACGTCGCCGAGACGCCAACCGCGCGGTGCCTGGCCTACGACCTGGAAGCGCCCGGTGCGCTCGCCGCCGCGCCCGGACCCTTCAGCGACAGGGGTGGCGACAGCGGCCATGTGCTCGCCGCCCTCGGCGGGCACCAGTTTTTCGATTCCCTGGCGGTGGATAGCGCGGGTCATGTCTGCGTCGCCACCATCGTCACCGGGGCCGTGAGCGACATCTGGCCGGACGGCAGCCGGGTCGACCAGTACATCCTGCCCGATCCGATCGTCACCAATGTCTGCTTCGGCGGCCGGGCGCTCAGCACCGCGTTCGCCACCCTCTCCCTGCGCGGCAAGCTGGTCGCCTTCGAATGGCCGCGACCGGGCGTTCCGTTGAAGCACCTCAATCGCTCCTGACGCCTCACAGATCGACGCGCTCCTCGGCGACCGCCTTGCGCTTCTCCATGTTGAACCGCCCGGCATAGATCGGCCGCTCGCCGGTCGACGGGCCGGGATACTGCACGATCAGGATCTCGCCGACGGTCGCGGTGTGGAACGCGCCCTCGAGGATGATTTTCGACTGGGACAGCTGGCGCCTCGCATACTCGCGGTCGACGATCTCGGTTGTCGCGAGCTGCTGGATTGACGCGACGACGTGGCGATCACGACGCGGAGGGATACCGGGCTAGAGCAAGATCGTTTCTCATCGAAGCGCCGATGAACCAACGCCAACCTCATCCTGAGGAGCCGCGCCCCTCGGATACCTCGGGATAAACTCCGCGCGGCGTCTCGAAGGCCTCACCCTGAGGAGGCGCGCAGCGCCGTCTCGAAGGGTGGGCAGCAGCAATGTTGGTTCCCACCTCAGCGCGGAGGTTACTCCGCGCGGTCGAGACGCGGCCCTACAGGCCGCTCCTCAGGGTGAGGCCGTAGTTTGATTCGATCTCAAGAAACTTTGCTCTAGCGGCTCATTCAGGCGATACAGTCGGTTGCCGCCAGCGATATCCGAGGCCGCTGGCGTTCTCGATTTCGCTGAAGGTCGGGTCAAGCTCGCAGAACTTGCGGCGGATGCGCTTGATGATGGCACGAACGTTTGTCCGATATCCGTCATCGCCAAGCCCGGCGACGAATCCGGCGTAGTACATGCAGTCGTAGATGTCGCGATAGGTCCGGTAGCGACCGGCGTTCGACGCCAAAAGATGCACGATGTCGTACTCAGTGACGGTGAGGCCGACATCGACCGCGTTCCAATAGGCGCGTTGGCCGGTCGGACTGAGAACGAGCTTGCCGCAGATCTGGTGTTTCTCCGGCGGGCGCTCGGGCTCGACCTTGCCGGCTGCGGCCACGAGCCTGAGACGCCTGACCAGAACCTCCATGCCGCGCATCTTGTCGATGAAGTCGAGCGCTCCTCGCTCGAAGGCGAGTTGCTCATATGCCGGCGTGGCATGGCTCGTGAGGAACACCACCGGCAAATTCACGCCGTGCCGGCGCAGCTCGGCGAGCAAGTCGATTCCCGAAATCTTCGCCAGCGCCCAATCGAGGAGGATGACATCAGCATCGGCGCCAGCATCAAGCGAGCCGAGCAGCGCGTCGCCATCGGCAAAGCTGCGCACGGCAAATCCGTGGTATGACAGCTCGTCACCGACGATCTCGCGGTAGTTGTTGTCGTCTTCGACGAACAGGACGCGGATGGGATCCGTTTTGAGGGTCAAGCCGACCAGTACCCTCCAACGCGTCGTGCGCTGAGAGGTCGCTACAATATGATCGGCCAAATCACTGTTCCAACGTTCATATCTGCATATCTTGACTCGGGACCGCCGCTGCGCGCGAGAAGGCCGAAGCGGTTTCTGACCTTTTTGACCGAAGTGGACCTTGCCTCAACCACTGCCGCAAATCGTCGTGCGAAGGTCCCTCCGCTACGCGAGGAGTTTACCCCGAGGCACTCGAGGGGGCGCTCCAGCGCGAACAAGGTTCGCGCGAGTCGGGACGACGGAGCGAGCCAGAGTCATCTCAGCGAGCCTTCGCCCCGATCACGACCCGGATGGGCGCCTCCGTCGGGCCGGGTGCCTGGGGACCGTTGAGCGTGCCGCGGTATCGACGCCAGTCTGCCGGCCAATCGGCCTTCGCAGCGTTGAAGCCGGCTGAGCCGAGAGCACCAACAAGGCCGGCCGCTGCCTCGTCGGTTCCCGGGTCAAGGCCCTCCTTGGTCAAGACAACCACTCCCATGATGCCGCCCACGCCCGTCCACTTCCATATCAAGGACGTCCAGCCGGCGTCGGCGAGAATGGCATTGATCGAGGAACCAACCGCCTCGGCGTCGGGCGCTTCGTCGACGACATATACAGCGGCTTTGGCGCCCGCGAATTTCGCGAGGCTGGCAACCATTTGCGACTTCTGGCCCTCGGGATCCGCGCGGGGATTTGCACGCGGGGCCTTCGAGCTTTCAAGGGCAAGCCGGGTTTCCGCGGCACGGGTATTGGCATCCTCGACAGTCTTTTCCAGCTCGACGGCCCGTTTCCTGGCCTGGGCAGCATCGTTCTCCGACGTCGCCGCCCGTTGGTTGGCGTCGGCGACGGCCTTCTCCAGCTGGGCGCTGCGTTCTCGTGCCAAGGCGGCTTCCTTTTCCAGATCCGCCGCGTGCCTGTCCGCTTCGACCTTGTAGCGATCGAACACCGCGTTCTGCTGGGTGCGCAAGGCGCTGTTGAACCTGATCGACAACCAGGTCGTGACGCCCAGGGCCGCCACGGCCATCACGGCCACGATGAGGCTGACGAGCATGGCCTTGTCCATGAACTCGGCCCATCCTCGGAGGTCATGAATATCCATACCCAGCAACTTTCTCGACGCCATCCGCTTGGCCATGATTGTCATCGCGCGATCGTGTTGGTGGTGGCTGCTGCGTGAGCGTTGTAGGAGAAGCAAGCGCGTGGGTCGATCCGGGCAAATTGTCCGGCGGGCCTTTTTCCTGGGGAGAACTCGATCGAGACCGAACCGAAGGCGGTGGTCGAGCAAGGCGCGTGTCAGTCAGTTGCCTCCCGCCGGTGCACGGTATAGCCGTTGCGCCGCAGCAGCTCTTCCATCGCCCGGATGCCGCTTTGGTAGCGGCCGGCCGCGCAATCGACCTCGGCGTTCTTGCGCGATGTCCCCGCCGCCTTCGCTCTTGCTGTCGCCGTGGCGCTGCCAGAACGCGACAAGCTCTGCACAACGCGTCCTGGGGATCGGCGCTGAGGGGCTCCTGACCCGTGCCTTGTGCGACGGAAGCCGTCGCGGCAGCCGACAGCATTAGCGCGAGGATCGCGAAGATCGGTCCGTGCATGGCTTCCTCGTCGTCCGGCTACGCAGGCCTAGATCTCGTATGGTCGACGCCTACCGGCGGCTTCCCCATGTCATGTCTAGAGGTTGCACTTGGGATAGAATGATCTCTCACCGGAGACGGGAAAAATGGCGAACAATTTCCTGGCTCTCGGCGCAGTTGTCGCATTTGGTTGGGTATTCACCAACGCTCCCTTGCCGGAGTCGACGCCGCGCCCCGCTGCTTCACGAGCGACGACATCAGAGCCTGCGATCCCTTCGTACGCCATGGTCAATCGCAACGTTCTGGAGGCCCGTCGAGCGCCGGTTCCCCTTGTGCGAAACGTCCGGCCGTCCGTGGCGCCGCCCCCAACCGCTCCAGACGCGCCGGTGCCTGATAGAGAGGTGCAGGCACAGGACGATCTGGACAGGAAAGCGGCCAAGGCGGCGGTCGAAGCGGACGGCTACAAGCGCGTGACCGTGCTGGGCAAGGCAAGCAACGGCATCTGGCGGGCAAAGGCCTCCAGGGGCACGACCGAAGTCCGGCTCACGGTGGACGGCACGGGCAGGGTGTCCATGGAGTGAGGGCGAGCCTTCGATGCCGTGACGGTCGGTTGCCTTCCATGCGGCAGCGTCCATGCGCAAAGCATTACCGACGCCGTCAGTGGCTGATTTCGACCGCGACCGGCGGCGGACAGCGCCAAGCTGAAGCGGCTGCTGGCCGACGCCATGCTGGACAACGCGGCGCTGAAGGACCTGCTGACAAAAAAATGGTGACGCCCGCCGCCAAGCGGGAAGCTGTCGCTCACCTCAAGGGGAGGCATGAGATGAGCGAGCGCCGGGCGTGCCGGGTGATTGGCGGGGTGCGGATGACGATCCGCTACCGCTCGCGCCGGCGCGACGATCCGCGGCTGCGCGAGCGGCTGGTGGCGCTGGCGCGGGAACGCCGCCGCTTCGGCTACCGCCGTCTGCTGATCTTCCTGCGCCGTGAGGGGTTCGTAGTGAACCACAAGCGGCTGTTCCGGCTCTATCGCGAGGAGCGGCTGATGGTGCGCAAGCGGAAGGGTCGCAAGAGGGCATCGGGCAGCCGGACGCCGATGCCGGTACCGGCGGTGCCGAACGATCTGTGGGTGCTCGACTTTGTGGCCGACCAGCTCGATTGCGGCCGGCGCTTGCGCATCCTGGCGATCTACGACGTTTGCACCCGGCGCTGCCTGGCGGCGATCGCCGACTTCTCTCTGTCGGGCCAACGGGTCGCGCGTGAACTCGATCTGCTGATCGCCGTCCACGGCAAGCCCGCGGCGATCGGCAGCGACAACGGCACCGAGCTGACCAGCCACGCCATCCTGGCCTGGACCGCCCAGACCGGCGTCGACTGGCACTACATCGATCCGGGCAAGCCGGTGCAGAACGCCTTCATCGAGAGCTTCAACGGCCGGCTGCGCGACGAGTTCTTGAACGAGACGCCGTTCACCTCGCTCGCCCAGGCCCGCGTCGCGCTCGAGGATTGGCGGCGCGACTACAACACGGTGCGCCCCCATTCCAGCATCGGCTGGCTGACGCCGGCCGCCTATACGGCGCAGTTCGTGCCGCAACGGCGCCAAGGCGCTGCGCTAGCTGGGCCTCCGCGCCTTGGCCCCTTGCCACCGAGCAGACCGAGGAGTTCAACCGCCAGACTCTAGTTGTCGCTGGATAAAAGTTGGGGGCAAGGTCACTGGCTACCCTGACCTTAACTGCTGCCGTAGCAGCGTTCGCCCTTTGGCTGTTCTGGCTCGTGCCCACCAGCACACTAGCCCGCGCTGATAGTGATTCTGGCTTCGCACGCACTCTGCACAAAAGCGGCTTTGTCCCACGGTCGCTCGCATCATCTGTGGCGCGCAACTCCGCCGCCAAAGACACATTGCCCGTCCTCGTCGCTTACTTGCGGTCTGGGCTCGCCACAGCCTCTGGCTTCGCTAGGATGCGGCGACAGACGTCGCTTTCCCCCTCACGGCACCATAAGTCGTAGGGTCCGACCGGCCCTTCGCGCACGTAGTGCAACCAGGCGGCGGCGAAGCCGGCATCCTGTTCCAGCCATTGCAAAAGATCTAACCGCATCGTGCCCATTCCATTGCAGAGTGCAACGCTCGCGTCCTGGCAGCGTTCGACCAGCACAGGGTTTGGCTGCCAGCGCGTCAGGTCGGCTGAGACCGCAATTCGCGTCAGCACCGCCGCGTCGCGCATCGCCGCCGGCTCCGCCGTACCATCACGACCGGCGGCGCGCTCGGCTTTGACGATGGCCGGCACCATCCACAGGCACATGAAGCGCGATGCCCATTGCCAGTTTCGATCGAGCACAAGTTCGAAGACATTTTCGGGCGAGGTCGATAGGATGAGCATCGTGGCGTTGCGCGGGATGTCGTGGCTCACCGCCCGCTGGACGGCGTTCCGATCGTCGGGGGCGCTGCGGGCCGCCCGGGCGAGCTGCTGTGGATAGTACAGCGCAATCGTCCCGGCGAACATCAGCGTCGCTGTCGCCGCCGCCAGACCGGTAGAGATTGGCGGTGTCCGCCGCGCCACCCACTGCAGCCAGCAGTCGATCACGATCACCCCGAACAGCAGGTCGAAGAACGCGATCGCCGGTACGAACTGGTACCCGAATCCCTTCAGCTGCATCACGTGGGCGATCGTCGCGCCGATTCCCGCCAGGAGCAGCACGGTCGCCAGCGCGCGATGCGCCAGCCGACGATACAGAATGGCCCATAGCAGCGCCACAAGCACCAGCTTCAGCCCGCGCATTGGCAAGATCAGCTCCGATAGCTCGCCGCGGTGATAGTCATGGTAGGTGTTGAGGACCAGCGGCAGGAACTTCAGCAGATAATCGGGCGTCCAGAGCCATATTGCGCCGACGTAGCCGAGCCCAGTCGCAACCATCGCCGCCATCTCGGGCCGATACACCGACCGGAAACGGCGGCTGCGGATGAGCAGCAGCCCTTCGACGGCAAGGACGACCAGCAATTGGTGCGGCTTCAGCAAGAAGCCGATCCCGGCGCACAGCCCGGCCACCACCGCCTCGCCGGTCGGTGACGCCCGCCCCTCGATCCGGCCGGCCGCCATCACCAGATAGGGCAGCACCAGCAGCAGCATGATGTGTTCTCGCTGGCCATAGTGCAGCCACGGATGAACCGCCGTTGCGAACAACAGCGCTAGCGCGAACCAGCCCGCGAACCGCTTGCTGTCGGCGGCGGTCTCGCGGCGCAGCAGGATGGCCGACCAGGTGACCGAGAATGCAACCAGGGCGGTCACCCAGCCTTGCAATGCGGCCGGCAGCGGGATGTCGAGCGCGCGTCCGATCGCCACTGGGATTGCCGACAACCAGATGATCAGCGGCGGGTTTTCTTCCGCGATGTCCTCGAAACCGATCCGCCCGCCGTCGAGCATCCGGCGGGCAGCGAACAGCAGCCAGGTCTGGTCGCCCCATTGCGGCCGTACCGCGAGGTGCACAAGACTCATGCCGAGCACCGCGCCGGCGATCAGCGGGAAGGCATAGGACACCGTCAATCCGACCGGGGTGCCGCCGAGCGATCCCAGACTGCGTGTGGCCTTATGGCTCATGAAGCATTCCAATAAAATGGCAACCCGACGCATGCGAGTGGCGGCGCGCGCCGATCGCATTGAGAAATGGCGCGGCGTTTGCTAGCTGATTAAGAGATCGGCCGCAAAGATTTAGGACAAAAGCGGTCATCCAGGAGCCTGCGATCCTTTGTGTGCGACGATTGAGAAGTAAGGCTTGAATTCCGGTCGCATACGGGTGAATTGCTGCGATAATTTCCAGAACCAACCTTCGGAATAGCTCCCTCGATAGATTATTCCTTCGATCTCGAAACCAATCTGTTGCAAGAAATCGGTTACTTCTTTTGAGGTGTATTCGCGCACATGCCCCATGACACCTAGTCTCTCGAGATAGGAGTAATTTTCGTAAATACCTCCCATCGAGCAATAGGCTTCCTGCCTCCGTAACAAATTATAGATGCCTCGAACCGACCGCAGGTTTGGAGTCGAAAGCAGCAGCAGCCCGCCTGGGCGCAAAACGCGACAAACCTCACGCATCGATGAGATAAGATTTATGCGCAAGTGTTCGAACACCTCGTTCATGATTACACAATCGAAGGACGCATCGTTTTCTGGAATTTTATCGTTATCGAGGTCACAGTGGATGGCCTTCAGCTTGAACTTGTCGGCTACAGCGGGAGCGTGGCTGTATTCAAGGCTCGAGGACTTATCGAGTGCCGTGACGTCATAGTTCTTGCTCATCAATGGCAGTGTCAGGAAATAAGGATATGCTCCAACCTCCATGATTCGGTCGCTTGGTCGCAGAAATTTATCGGCATAGTCGAGATCGAAGCCAAATCTGGTCCGATGCGTGTCATAGTAGGCCGTGATGTGATCGGCATCCTTGAAGCATGAAATGAGTTGATCGGCGAACTGACTGATAATCCTACTGCTTTCTTCTGTTGGTTTCGGCCCTTCACCCAGCACGAACATGTGAGTCTCCTGACACAGCGAGATTTCAAGGTGCCCCGCATCAGTGATCTTGCATTAAGCATTCTATCTCCACGCCGCGACCCTCATTGTCAGCAAGTAGGCGTGGCGCAACTGTGACCGTTGCGTGGTCACGGCGGTGGTCACTATTATCGGCTGGCCAAAGCCGGCGTAGACTTGCCGAAACTGGCCTAGACTATAGATTTAACGAATGTGATGCGTGCGCGTCTGTCATCGCCAGCGAGGCGCGTCGTGTGGTGGAGCGCATGCTAAATGTCCCAGCCTATTTCAGTTTTGCTTTGCACGAGGAACCGGCCCGTCAAGCTGCACAGGGCCATCGAGTCCATTCTTGCAAACTCATATCGCGATTTCGAACTGATCGTTGTCGATCAGAGCACGGACGAGCAATCCCGGACGAAAGTGGAATCGTTCCACGATCCCCGACTCGTCTACATCCCGACCACCACCGTCGGACTCTCCCGGGCGCGCAACATCGCCATCCGTGCGGCCCGGGCGGACATTGTCGTGTTCACGGACGACGACTGCGTCTGCGATCGTGACTGGCTGTCGTCGATCGTCGCCGAATATGGGCGCGATCCCGCCGTGATGGGCGTGTTCGGACGTGTCGTCGCTTACGGCGATCCGGCGCCCGGCATGTTCTGCCCCTGCTTGATCGAGGCGCGCGAGAGGCGAATTGTCGACGCACCCGCCGTGCCGCAGCGGACATTGGGCGCCGGCAACAACATGTCGTTCAGGAAGAACGTATTCTGCCAGGTCGGCCTGTTCATCGAATCGCTGGGCGCCGGCACCCGCATGAAATCCGGTGAGGACACCGAATTTGTCTATCGCGCGCTGCGACGGCGCATGAAATTCGTCTATGCGCCGGACCCCCTGGTCTATCACGACAACTGGTCGTCCATGGCGCAGTACCCGGCGCTGGCGCGCAGCTACATTCTCGGCGGCTCCGCTGTGTTCACCAAGTTTGCCCTGCATCTGGACGGAGTTGCGTTCACCGAGCTGGTACGCACAGGTTACTACATCCTGCGCAACAAGCAGGGCGCAGGAAGCATACCCGCGGCGTTGGGCGGCTTCCTGATCGGCTGCGCGAAAGGTGTCGGATATCTCGTTGTGTCGCCGCCGAAGCTGACCGACCCGGCGGAACGAGCCTGAGCGGCCATTGCGCCAGCCACGCGTTGATCACTGGCACTGTCGCGGCGCTTCGCTGTTCACTTGGCATAGCGGTCGGCACATGAGGAACAGGCGTGGTTGAACGCAGCGGTGACCAATCCCTTCGGGTCGACCATCTGCAAGCGGACCTGGTAGGACGGTCGCTGCGTGGCGGCGCCATCACTTTCGGCGCGCAGGGCTTCAAGATCGCGATCCAGTTCGGCACGGTGATGATCCTGAGCCGGCTGCTGCCGCCGCAGGCCTTCGGCTTGCTGGCCATGATCGCGGCCCTGACCGAGATCCTCGAGCAGATCAAGGATTTCGGCCTGTCGGCCGCCACCATCCAGAAGACCGACATCACGCACGAACAGGTCACGGCGCTGTTCTGGATCAACAGCGTGGCTGGCATGGCCGTCGCCCTCGGGCTGTTTGCGGGTGCCCCCCTTCTCGCCCGGTTCTACGGGCAGCCGGAGCTGACCGACATCACCCGCTGGCTGGCGCTCGCCTTCATTATCAGCGGGGCGACCACGCAGCACTGGGCCCTGCTTCGCCGGCAGATGCGCTTCAGCACCATAGCCTGGATCGATGTCGGCTCCGAACTGCTGGGCATGGCAACGGCGGTCGTGGCCGCGCTGGCCGGTGCTGGAATCTGGGCGCTGGTCGCGCAGCGCCTCGCCTCCTGCGGCGCGGTGATGCTGGCCACGTGGAGCACGTCGCGCTGGCGACCGGGTTGGCCGCGCCGCTGCCCCGGCATGAAGTCCCTGCTGGTCTTCGGCGGCTCGGTGACCTTCAACGGCATCGTCAATATCCTGGGTCGCAACATCGACCAGGTGCTGATCGGCTGGTACTGGGGGCCGCTACCGCTCGGGCTCTACGAGCGCGCCTACAAGCTGCTGATGAGCCCGATTAATACCATCATGGTGCCGATCTATAGCGTCGGCGCGCCGGCGCTGAGCCGACTGCACGAAGATCCCGAGCGCTACCGGCGCGCCTACGTGTCGCTGTCGGAGAAGCTCGCGATGCTCACCGTGCCGGCGGCGGCGCTGATGGTCGTGACAGCCGACTGGATTGTTGCCCTGCTGCTGGGGGCGCAATGGCACGACTCTGCCCCAATCGTCGCCTGGTTGGGGGTCGCGGCAGCGTTGCTGCCCTTGGGCGTCACCACCGGGCTGCTGTTCGTCACTCAGGACCGGGCTCCCGAGTTGTTCAAGGTCGGCACGCTCGCTTCGACCATCAGCATCGTCTCGATTTTGATCGGCCTGCCGTTCGGGCCTGTCGGCGTCGCCGCCAGTTTCGCCCTGGGCAGCACGTTCGTGCGTATTCCACTGTGCTTCTGGCTGGCCGGACGCAAGGGGCCGGTCACGGTCGCGGACCTCTACGGGTCGATCGTGCCGTCGGTGATTGCGGCCTGCGCAGTCTTTGCCGCCGTATTCGCTCTCCGCCATCTGCCGCTGGTCGAGACGGCATCGCCGATCGTGGCTCTGATGCTCTGCGCCTGCGCCACCTTCGCCGTCACTGCGATCTGCTTCAGCTGCATCCCTCGCAGCCGTCGCGCCCTGCTGTCGATTGGGCATCTCTCCTGGCAGGTTCTCGGCTACCGAAAGGCGGGCGCATGACCGAGCAGCACCACCCGAACCTTTCACTCGGGATCGGAGCGATCCGGCCTAGGAAGTGGTGGTCGAGGTCTAAGAGGAGCTTATGGCGGCTTGTCAGAACCCTTGGGTTATGACGCCGACGAGGCGTCAGGCTCATCCGCCTATCCGGGGTGAAAGAGAAGGGAGCAGCTCCTCGAAAAGCGACACATACGTGCCAGGCATCGACGGTTTCAGAACCGTCGCTGTTCTAAGCGCAATGATCTACCACTTGAAAGCCGGAGCGCTCCTTGGAGGCTTCGTAGGCGTTGACGTATTCTTCATGATCTCGGGCTTTGTCGTCACCCTATCCATCCATAAAAAGCGCTTCGCATCTGTTACTGCTCTACTGGCTTACTTTTATGCACGCCGCCTTATTAACATAGCGCCGGCCAGGCGTTTTCTTCTGTCGCTAAGTCAGCGGGGCGTCCATGTCGTCATCGAAGCGCCAACACCAGCTTTCAGATTGCCGCCGTTTAGATGTTCCGATTGGTTCAATCGCGCAAATCCAGTTTGTGATGCTGGATTTTCCGTCCGTCGGAGAGAGATTGACGACCGTCGCGCGGCGAGCGTCGAGATTGCGACAAGGATGGCCGCAACGATTCCAGGGGTCACACTCTGGGATCCCCTTCCTGTCTTGTGCGATCTGCAGCAGCGCAGCGCCTACGACCAGTTCGGTCCGCTTTTTTTGACGGAGATCATCTGAGCGGCCATGGAAACAATATATTATACCGCAGCTTCGCCCGACATTTGCGAAAGAGTTCTTATGCGCCCCCAAACTGAGGGGGCGTATGAGATACCGGACAGGCAAACTGGCTGAGCTTGGAAAAAGGAAACTCATTGTGGACACACAAGACGCCCTGGCCAAATTCTACGGCGACGATTTCTATAAGAAGCAAGTGGGCGCCTCGCTTGCGAGCGCCATGACGTATGCAGCTCTACTCGCTCCGCTATTTAGACCTGCCAGCGTGGTCGACCTTGGCTGTGGCAGAGGCACTTGGCTTAAAGCCTTCAAGGACATTGGGGCCACGAAACTTGTCGGTTATGACGGAAATTGGAATACCCAGCGGAATATGATTGATCAGTCCATCGTTTTTCGTAGTGCTAACCTGAATGAGCCGATCCGTCCTGCGGAGTCAGAACGATTCGATTTGGCCATGTCTCTCGAAGTAGCCGAGCACCTTGAACCATCATCTGCCAGAACATTCATACGGTCACTAACTGATCTTTCGAATGTCATTCTGTTTAGTGCTGCTTACGCGAAGCAAGGTGGCGATAACCACGTTAACGAGCAGCCACACACGTATTGGGCAGAAATCTTCATGTCATTTGAATATGTGCCATACGATCTTTTTCGCCCTGTCGTTTGGGGCGACAAGGAAATACCTTTTTGGTATCAGCAGAATACCTTCTTGTACGTGCGCAGGAATACCCACTTCGCCGAGGTTCTTGCTAACGTAGGACATTATCCGATCAAGAATTTGGCATTTATGGACTGCGTCCATCCCAGCCTTTACCAAAGCCGGATTGGGACAAAGGCTGCAATCAAAGAATTGGCGGCAAAGGCTATTCCCAAACCACTGCTGTCTCTTGCCCAAAGAATCAAGAGTCGCCTTACGTAGGTCGATGACATCGGATTGCCAAACGTCAGGCTGGACCACAGCCCTTGATAACGCGGCGGGTCGCCTCTTCCGTTCTCACGACGAGGTGCCGGGCGGCCTCGTTGGCGAAGGTTAGGCGCGTCCGTTGATCCGGAATCAAGTTCCGCTCTTTGCACCACGCAGCAAAAGGCACTGGACGAATCAAGATCCTCGCGACAGCCAAGCCGTCTCTCTGAAATCGCCTTTCGGCAAGCAGGGCAAGTTCCAGCCACTCCCCGAAAGTCTTCGGCAGATTCTGGGGATCGCTGAACAGCTTCGACAAGGCCGCGTAGTCGCGACGGCGATACCATGGAATTGCGATGATCGAGGCCCTTTCCGCCATGGTTCCTCGCAGGGTGATAAGATTACAGCGCTGCTGGATAGAGCTGACGTGCTCCCCCGGAATGACCTCGCTCAGAGGGAGAGTCTGTTCCCCCTGGTTGGGGCTGGCTGTCGTCACTGCGCTTGCGGCTGACCACAAGCGATGATTCGATGCCTCTGAGCTGAAGTGCTTTAGTGAGCCAGATCGATCCTCGCGCCGCGCCATCCTGGGTATCGAATGTACTCAGGTGAAGAATCCTGGGTGAGCCGTCATCACGCGAATCATGCGGGGTGCCGACGTCGGCCTCCTTGATCGAGTCCATGGTCCTTCTCCCCGATCGCAACAGGCAAAGAAGCGCCCCCTGGAACACCCTCGATGTCCGGTGTTCTACGCGCTGCTGCGATCTGCGGTGGTTCCCGCGCAACCTGCTCTTTTCGATCAAGGCTTCGATGTGGCAATCGGGTGACCATCGCTTCCGTTGAGTTTGACAACTGAGAGTTTGGAGAGTCGCGCGGAAGGACCATGTTGCTCAGCGCGTCACGCAGCGCGTCACGCAGCGTGCGACATTCACAGGCTGCTGGAATCACCTGATGGTCACAGCCGCTCGAGACGCGGCACCCGCACACTTCGCGCCATCGCCCACAGGGAGAGTTCAGTTGCGTACCAAAAGGCGTCACGTCATGGGCGGCGCATCGGCGCTTGCCCTGGTTTCGGGCTCGTCCGCGCTTGCCCAGACGAAGAATTCCGTGCGGGAGCAGGCTTCCACCGATCCGGCGGATTTTGAAGCTGCGTTGCGCGCCAAGTTCGCGGCCGGCGACGTGCTCAACTGGACCGGCGGTAACGTGCGGCTGAAGCGGCCGATCGTCATCGATGTGACTGCGAGCCTGACCGGCGCCGGCGTCGATCTCAACGGCGCCAGGATCATCGCCGACTTCAACGACCCCAGCCGCAGCGCGCTCGCGATCCGCATTCCGGCGGACCGCAAAAAAGTTTCCTTCCGCGGCCTGAAGATCTTCAATGGCGCATTCGCCGCGCACAGCCCGGCGCAGGACGCGATCGACCTGACCTGCCTCACCAACGACAGCTGGATCTACTCGTGGAAGCTCATGAACCTCGACATCGAGGGCTTCTCCCGTGACGGCCTGTTCTTCGACGGCAGCGTCTTCGAGGGTGACTGCCACGCCGTCACCTGTTCGGACAACGGCCGCAACGGCATGACCTTCCGCAATGACGGGCCGAAGGACGACATGGGCATCGTGTCGGCGATCGCCATCTTCGGCGGGCAGATGCGAAAGAACGGCAACGCCGGCATCGAAACGCAGAGCCCGATCCGCTACCAGGAGCCGCGCGACCTCAATATCTCGCAGACCTATTTCGTCGAGAACAAGGGGCCCGGCCTCAACGCGGTCGCGGGCTTCTCGGTGCTGCACGGCTGCGGCTTCGAGAACAACGCCGTCTGCGGTATCAACCTGATGAACGAGGGCCGCATGTTCGCGTGCCGCGCCAGCACCAACGGATCGCAGCCCTACCTGGCGAACGCGTTCCTCAACGGCGGCGGCATGGTGATCGATGCCTGCCGCATCGAGGGCTACAGCGGTTTCGAGGGCAAGATGAAGTTCGCCAAGGTGCGCGGCAACGGCACGGTGACACTCAGGGATTCGGGACAAAGCTCCGACCTCGACGTCGCCGGCAACATCACGGTCAAGGTGACTTAGGCGCGGGGGCAGCCGAATGAGTATTGCAACCTTGCCCGGTGGGCGGGACGGGTGAGGATTCCGCCTACTCTCGGCGTTCCCGCCCGACTCGAACCAAGCTCGACGACCGTCAGGCAGGGGAATGCTCCGGCAATGCCGGCTCCCTCCAGAGTTCTGGAAGCGAAGCGAATCGATCCCGCTCGAAGCGGGCTGAGGCGCATCGACTGGCTGGACATGGCGCTGATCTGCCTGTTCCTGGTCGGTCTCTATACCAACTACACCATCCAGGTATCGGCGAAGGTACCCTTCCCTTCGGCGCCGTCCGGCGTTGCCGGGATGATCCTGCTCTGGCGGCGGCGGAATCTGATCGCGCCTGCCCACTTCGCCTGCCTTGTCAGCCTCCTCCTGCTCTACCTGATCTCCATGTTCTGCGCGACCAACAGCAATTTCCTGCCGCGGCGGACGAACGGGCTGATTCAGCTCTCCTACTCGATCATCATCGGCTACGCCCTGTTCCTGACGGTCACGCAGGCAAGCCGTCGCCAGATCGCCGGATTGTTCCTGGGCATCTCCCTGGTGATCATGGTCGGCTGCCTGCTCGAGGCCCACGCGGGCCTGCGCCCCATCAGCGACGCGGTTCGCAATGTCCTCTACAGCAAGGGCGTGTACGAGAACGATCTCCGCGATCTTCTGTTCTACAGCCGCGTCCGGCCCAAGTTCTTCGCGTCGGAGCCCGCCAGCGTGACCTTCTGCTACGCCCTCTTCACCTTCATATGGATGGTGGTGAGCCCCTGGCGATGGAAGCTGCCTGCCTATGTCGTCCTGGTCGGCCTCGGCATGTTCGCCATGCCAGGGCCGACGCTGTTGCTAATGGTGCCGATGATCCTTCCCTACCTGCTGTTCCTGGCAAGCCGGCGGGCGGGTCGGCTGGACGCCGTCCGCTTCCTCGCGGTCGCCTGCGGTGCCGTGCTCTTGCTGGGCGTATTCGTCGTGCTGGCCCAGTCGCTGTTTCCCCTGCGGCTCGAAGCGGTCACGTCGGGCAACGATCCCAGCTTTTTCTACAGGGTGCGTGGACCGGCCTTGGCCGGCATCGACACCATGTCCCATTATCCGATCGCCGGCGCCGGCCTCACGGGCGAGCCCTTCATCGAAAACGAGATCACGAACGTCTATTTGCGCTCACCCTTCTATTCCGCGCACTGGGGAGTCGTCTCGCCGGCCACCGAGCTGGTAATCAACTATTTCTGGCTGCACTGGATCTATCTCGGGCTGATCTGGGGCGCCATCATCGTGGCCGCCGTGACGGTGTGGCTGCGCGTTCTCGGCGTCGCCAGCCCCGCCTTCTGCTGGATGGTGTGGGCCATCCTGGGGCAGGCATCGGGCGCCTATGTCGGTCCGACTTGCTGGGCGGTGATGTTTCTCGGCGGTGCAGCCGCGGTTCTTCACCAGCGGCCGGAGCCTCGCCGTGAACGACGCCGCGTCAAGAGGGAACCTTTTTTACAGTTTTCACAGCCGGTCGGTGCCTCGCCGCGGCCCGCCTGACTCAGAGGTCGACCCGCTCCTCGACGAGCGACTTGCGCTCCTCCATGTTGAAGCGCCCGGCATAGATCGGCCGCTCGCCGGTCGACGGGCCGGGATACTGAACGATCAGGATCTCGCCGCCGGTCGCGGTGTGGAACGCGCCCTCGAAATGCGGGTCGGGGTGGTAGAGCATGGTGCCCGGCGGGCACAGCCTTCCGTCGATCGTGAACTCAGCCTTGAGCACGAACCAGACCTGGGCGAAGCCGTGATCGTGCTCGGGATGATGAGCGCCCGGGTCGAGCCGCAGGATGCCGGCATTGGGCGCGGTCGGCTGCTCGGGGTTGGGATGGAACAGCATCTTGCCGGTCTCGCCCGGCCAGCGGATCGTCTCCCCGTCGGTCTCGTCGAGAGGACGCACCCGGCAGGGCAGATGATCGCGCCGCGAGGGCTCGCGCGCGGTGGCGAGCGCTGCATTGGCGGCCGCCGTGTCGGGGACCGTGCTGGCTGATGGCTGGCTTTCCTCCTTTGGTCGAAGATCTCGGCAATCCCGACCCCGAGCTTCGCTCGGGTAACGTGCCTGAAACAATGGGGCGTTATGATTCCGTAACGTGTCTGCATCGATGTCCCGATGTTGAGCCTCCGGCTCCCATGAATGGCCGTCCTGTCGGATAATTCCAGGTCGTTCCGCGCCGTCGTTGGGCGTAATGGCTCGCTACTATCGTGCGTCCTGTTTGTCCTGTCGGTCGTACTCGGTGCCGCTCTCGATCGAAGCCTGCCGCTCGCGGTCTATCTGTTGAGCTTCTGGCACTACTATCTCTATTGGCTCGCCTTCGCTTTTGGCGCGATTCCGTTTGATGTCTTCAAGCGCGATGCCGTGGCGATGAAGACCGCCTCGGTCGCCGCCCTGGCCGTGGTCTATCTCGCCGCCCCGCTCGACCTCGGCTCCCTGATCGTCATTGCCGGCGGCATCCTGCTGAACGTCCGGGCCGCGGCAGCCCTGGGGATCGACCGGACCTATTACGGTCACGAGGTGGCCGGCCTGCCGCCGCGGAGAATCACCGCCTTTCCCTATTCGCTGACCAACCATCCGATGATCCTGGGAAACGTCGCGGCCTTTGGCGGCACCTTGATCAACCCGGCGTTCAGACAGCATTGGTGGCCGCTGGCGTGCCTGCATGTTGCCCTGAACATCGGCCTGCTCGTCATGGAGCTGGCCGGCACGCGGCGCCGCCGCACCGTCCGGATCGGCGGCGGCCTCGCCTTCGCTAGCGTCCTGTCCGCCACGACCTTCGCAGCCCTGGGATCCGGAAAGGGAGCGACGGTGGCGATCGCGCCAATGGCCGCGCTGCTGGGCGCGGCTGCCGTCGCCTGCGCCTGGGCCCTGTATCGCTGCTATGCGTTGCCGGCCTCGCTGCCGGCGTTCCAGGCCGGCGAAGGCCCGGAAGAAACCGTAGAGAGAACCCCATGAGCAGCATGCCGAGATGGGCCGGCGGAAGTGCTGCGTCCGGACCGCAGGTCCACGTTTCGCCGCACTTCCCCGCGACGATCGGCCGGTTCGACGATCGCTCCGACCGGGCCGTGATCGACGGGCTGACACGATGGGTCGAGGATCGCTATCGCGAGGACCTGGCCAAGCGGCCGTCCAAGCATGTCTATATCCGCACCTTGCCCGGGCCCGTGATCGAGCAGATCGACCGCCTGCGCGACAGCCCGCTCATTCGCTCCCTGATCGTTGCCGAAGTCCCAGCAGACAGCGTCGTGACGCCGATGAAGCACACCGACGAACTCTACGTGTCGCACTACAACAAGGACCAGGGCGGGGATCAGGGCCTCTTCGACAGGCATTACGACGGCAATCTGCGCTTCCTGTCGTCCAGCGTGGTCGTGCGCGCCCTGATCTACCTGCAGTCCGACGCGACCTACACGGTCGTGTTCGGTGACAGCCGGGTCGAGAAGGCGTTTGCGAGCTATGATTTCGGCCTGCTGGATTTTCACCGGGAGCTGCATTGGGTCGAAGGGCAATACAACCCGGCCGATCGCCAGCGCATCCTTCTCAAGTGCAACTACCTGGTCACGCGCCGCAACGCCGCTCTCCTGGGGCGGGCGGCACTCGCCGCCAACACCGGCGTGTTCTACGTCGTGAAAGCGGCCATGGAATACTCCAAGAGTCCCCGCACGCCGCCGCAGGTCGTCGTCGGACTCCTGTGCAATCTCTTCCGCCGGCTGAACAACATCCACCCCTTGATTCCGCTGGCGTTGATCGTCGCCGTCGTCGCCGTGCTCGGCTGGGCGATCGGACACCTGCTGACCTAGGCTTTCTCCCTGGATCGACGCTGGCGCGCAGGGGCTCTTTTCCGGCCGCTCCCGATCAGTGACGGCGATGGTGGTGGATGCGGAAGACCGGCACGAAGATCGGACGCGCGATGGGAACGACGACAGGATACGCCGACCCGGGATAGGACGTCGGCCGCGGATAGCTCGCCGACGATGGCGGCATACCGGTTGGCGTCACCCCGGCAACGGCGGCCGTCGTGGAACCGTTGGCCATCGTGCCGTCGCGGGCGCCCTGGTCGGCGGCCCTGCGGTACCATTCCATCGCCGCCTGCTTGTCCTGGGCGACCCATTCGCCGCGCTCGTACATGCGGGCGACATTGAGCTGCGCCTGCGACGAGCCTTGCTCGGCGAGCGGCAGCCATATCTTGAAGGCGGTGGCATAGTCGCCGCGCGCGTAGGCAGCCTCCGCGTCGGGCTGGGGCAGCGCGAACGCCGCCCCCGACAGGCCAATTGCAATCGAAGCGATGAGCAGGCTCAGCCAACGCATGGCGGCATCCCCCTGGCCGGCAGCTTGTCACAAATCGCCGGCCCTCGCGAGGGCTCGCCGCGGCCACGCACGGCCGCCGAGGCGGGCTACCTGTTCCGCGCCAGTGTCCAGACCGGATCGCGCGCGCGCCGCCGCTGGCCGACAACCATCGCCAGCCGGTCACGGTAGCCCAGCGCCTGGACCTCCAGGGCATCCTCGAACCCCAGGGGCTGAGCCTCGGCATCCAGGGGCGGCACCAGGCGCGCCGGCTTGTCGGCATCCTGGCGAAGATCGGGCGCCGCTTTCGCCTTGTTCGGGCGACGACGGAAAAGATCGGCAAGAGCTGAATATGCATTCATGGGATGACCCCGAGCCACTGTGGCAGCCTGCTCTTAGGCGGATGCAAGGCCGAAGGATGTGACTTTCCGCACACAAGGGACTTACGCTGCGGCAGGGCCCTCGATCGCCTCGGCCCGGCGGCCGGCACGGTTCACGGCATCTTCTCGCGCGGGGCCGATCGATACGATAGAGGCCGAGGCGCGCTCGATGTGCCATCGGCGCCGAGGAGAGTGGCATGCACCGTATCGTGGTTGTCGGCGGCGGCTTTGCCGGGTTGTGGAGCGCTGTCGGCGCGGCACGTCGGCGCGACGAACTCGGGATCGCCGCAGCGGACCTCGAGATCACTCTCGCCAACCGCGACGCCTTCCACGCGATCCGGGTGCGCAACTACGAGGCTGATCTCAGCAATGTCAGGGTCGCACTGGATGACGTGCTCGATCCCATCGGCGTTCGCCATATCGTGGGAAACGTCGACGACATCGACCTGAACGGCCACGAGGTCGGGGTGACAACGCCGCAGGGCCGAAAGGTCCTGCCGTACGACAGGCTGGTCATGGCCGCCGGCAGCGAGGTCGCCAAGCCACCCGTCCCGGGCCTCGCGGAGCATGCCTTCAGCGTCGACACGTTCGACGAGGCGACCCGGCTCGATCGCCACATCGCCGGCCTGACGGGCGTTGCGGTCGGCGGCGGCCGGACAACGGTTGTCGTCTGCGGCGCAGGTCTGACCGGCGTGGAGACCGCCTGCGAGATGCCTGCCCGGCTTCGGGCTGCCCTGCCAACCGGCACCGAGTCACGCGTCATCCTGGTCGATCAGGCGTCGCATATCGGCTCGACGATGGGAGACGCAGCCATACCGATAATCCGCGAGGCGCTCGATGCCTTGGGGATCGGGCATCGTATTGGCGTTCGCATCGTGGCGGTCGATCCGGCTGGCGCGACGCTCGACACCGGCGAGCGTATCGCTGCCGGCACTGTTGTCTGGACGGCGGGCATGCGGGCCAGCGGGTTGACCGCCCAGTTCCCCGTCGAGCGAGACACATTCGGTCGCCTGCCGGTCGACCAATGCCTGCGGGTCCAGGGTGTCCCTCACGTTTTCGCCGCGGGGGACGCGGCATGGCTCCTGATCGACGGCGTCCATCGCTCCGTGATGTCCTGTCAGCACGCGCGTCCGATGGGACGGTTCGCCGGGCATAACGTGGTCTGCGATCTGCTCGGCCACCCGATGCTGCCGCTGCAGATCGACTGGTATGTCACGGTGCTCGACCTGGGGCCGTGGGGTGCGCTCTATACGCACGGCTGGAACCGTCGGGTCGTGGCGGTGGGACCGCCCGCCAAGCAGACCAAGGAACTGATCAACTGTGTGCGGATCTACCCGCCGCTGACGAGAAACCCCTCGGAGATCCTGGAGGCCGCGCGCCCGACTGTCCAATCGCCCCCGGAACGTTACACCTGATGGAGGCCGACAGATATCCAAGTCAGTGTCGTCGGACCGCGGGCCTGGAGGCCCGCATCTTCTCTTTGCTGGGAGCGCGCCACTCCGTGGCGCATCTTCGCCGGACCCGCAACAAGAATGCGCCACGGAGTGGCGCGCTCCCAGCCATGAGCGGGCCTGGAGGCCTCAGCCTCGGATCTCTCCGGGCGTGAAGCAGTAGACGAAGCCGTCCTTCTCGCACAGGTGCGAGCGGCCGTCGCCGGCGTAGTCCTCCGGCAGCACGCGCTCCTGCGGAACAGGCAGCCAGGCGGCGCCGTTCCACGCACGCCAGTGGCCTTCGCCATCGACGTAGGCGCGGGTCGGCCGGCAATCGGCGTTGTTGCAGCAACTGGTCCCGGGGTTCAACGGCGGGTGCCAGTGCTCGTAGATGTTGTGCATCTGCGCATGGCCGTCGCCGTGCTGGCCGGAGTAATGTTCGTTGGCGCTCTGCGCGCGCACCGAGGCGATGGCGACACCGACGACGAGAGCCACCCCGCACAGCAGGGCCGACAGACGCTGGCTCAGCTTTCGACCTTCCATTCGGGACCGCCGTCGTTCCTGCCTGCGAAGTAAACCGCACCAACAGCCAAGATGCAGACCGGCTCGGCGACCGTCTTTCGAGATGAAACGCAAGCGTCTTGCGAAATCGAACGGTAAACGCCGGCCTGATGAAGGCCGCCGAATTCAACGGCTTCGAGGGGCACTGCGTTGCGTGCCAAGTTGTCGCTCCTCAGGCCACGACAGGGGCCAAAGGCCTTGTCGCCAGCCAGGCCGAACAGCGCGACAGTGAGCCGGGCTGCCACGATCCGGATGCATAGCGGCTGCGGCCCGACCGGCGGTGCTTTCACGTCGCACCCCTGCCGGTGCGCGCCTGTCCTCACTCAGCGATCCAGAACGTGTCCGGCTGGTAGAGCCCGATATATCCGCCGGGATCCCAGGCGTAGTAGCCTTCCTTCGGCACGTTGCGCAGCTTCAGCCCGACGACGATCGGCTGGCGGATGCCGTTCACGGTGCCGATCGAGAACACCTCGTCGGCGTTGGCCTGGAGGATCGCGTCCCAGGCCTTGCGACGTTCGGCGGGATCCGTCGTGGTCTCCCACGCCTTCACGTCGTCGAGCAGCCTGCAGGCCGCCTCCATGTCGCACTTCTCGCCCTGCCGGCCGTTGGATTCGACGAACATGCCCCAGCGCGACCATTGCAGCGCGCCCCTCGTCGTCGGCGCGAACTCCCGGGGGCTGGTGTCGGCGGTCGGCACGGTGGTCACGACGCCCTCGAAGGCGGTCATGATCGCCTCGCCCAAGAAGGTGCGCCGGCGGAGATTGTCGCGCGTCTGCGGCTTGACCAGCATTTCGATGCCGACATTCTTCCAGTGGTCGGCGACCAGCTCCAGGGTATCGATGTCCTCGGTCTCCTCGCTCGCATACTCGACCACGATGGTTGCCGGCCGGCCGTCGGGCAGCAGGCGGATGCCCTGCGGATCGCGCTCGGTGAGGCCGATCTCGTCCAGCAGCTGGTCGGCGAGCCAGGGATCGTGGTTCGCCCATTTGGTCGCGTACTCGGGCCTGAACAGCTCGGATCGTTCCATGATCGTGTTGTTCGAGGGCTTGGCGAGGCCGAGAAAGACGACCTGATTGAGCTCGTCGCGATCGATGGCCAGAGACAGCGCACGGCGGAAGCGCACGTCGCGCATTAGCTTGCGCCACGCCGCGTCGTTGGCGTTGAGGTTGGGATAGAACGCGATCTGCGAGCCCACGCCCGCCTCCCACAGGTGCACGGCGAGCCCCGCCGCCTTGCTGCTCTTCTGCAGGAACGTGTAGTCGCGCATGTTGAGGTAGCGCACTTGAAGGTCGGCCTCGCCGAGGCCCGCCCTGGCAGGGATGAGATTGGCCGCCGCCACGGTGAGCGTCACGCGGTCGATGTAGGGCAATTGCCGGCCGTTCTCGTCGATGCGGTGATAGTACGGGTTGCGCACGAAGACGAAGCGCTGGGCCGGCGACGGCGTGGTGTTGACCCAGGGGTTGAGCGTCGGCAGGTCGATGTTGTCGTTGGCATACATCGCGTCGAGGCGGCGGTAGGTCTCGATCCAGCGGCCACCCTGCTCGCCGCCCCTGGCCGACTTCAGGATCTCCTTCTCGGGCGTGTAGCTGACGTGGAACTTCTTCAGGTAGTGCGCCGGCCGGAACAGGAAGAGCGGGGCGGCGCGCGCTTGGCTCGCGATGAAGTAGGGATTGGGCTTGTCCCAGGTGTAGCGGATGGTCCGTTGGTCGAGGATGTCGACCTTGGGCGGCTGGCCGTCGACCAAAAGCTCGACCGGCGGGCCGGACGGCGAGAGCTCCTTGTTGTTGGCGACGTCTTCCCAGAAAAAGCGGAAATCCTCGGTGGTGAAGGGCTGGCCGTCCGACCATCTGTGGCCGGCGCGCAGCGTCAGGGTGAACGCGCGGCCGTCCTTGACGTCATAGCTTTCCAGGATGTCGGGGTGCAGCTCGAACCGGTCGTCGTAGACGATCAGCCGGGTGTAGCCGTAGACCGTCATCAGCAGCGTATCGCGCGCACCGGCCACCAGCATGTTGAGCTGTCCGCCCGGCTGGCCCGGGCCGTCGCCGCCGGCGAAGCGCCTGAGCATCCGGGGATGCTGGGGAATGCGCTGGCCGACGGGCGGCAAGGCGCCCGCTTTCACCTGCTCGAGCAGCGCCGGGGTTTCCTGCAGCGTGGGCAGCGGGTCGGCGGCGAACAGCGGGCTCGACAGCAGGCCGAACCCGATCATCGTCGCGAGAAGGCGCCAGCTCATGCGAACCTCGGGCCGGTCATTCGCGAAATTGCTCGTGGCAGGCCGAGCAGGCCTTGCGCGTCGTCGCCAGCTGTCGACCGATCGCTTCCTGGTTGCCGGCGTTGACCGCGGCCAGCAGCTTGCTGGTTTCGATGACGAGATGCTTCTGGGCGTCGAGAAAGCGATCGACGTCGTCCCAGGTGGTGGGCGGCGCGCCACTCTTGCCCGGCAGCTCGGTCAACTCGCTGCCCGGCGGGAAGATGGACGGAATCGACTTGGCAAGCGTGACGAGCCTTGTTGCCGCGTCGAGCGCGGCGGCCTGCTCGCCATTTCCCTTGGCGAATTCCCCGATCTGGGCCAGCGCGGCGCGCATTGTCCGCATGGTCGCGTGCAGGGCCGGTATGATGCTCTCGGCGCGGCTGGCGCGGGAGCTGATCACGCTCGCGGCAAGAACCAGAACGAGGATCGGCCAGGTCGCCCAACCGATCTGCTTGGCCTTCTGAGACATGACGCTACTCGCAATGCAGCCACTGAAGGCGACTACCGCCGGATGCCGGGCGTTATTCCGCGCGTTCCGGACGGGAATAAGATCGATGGTCGGCCGGTATTCCCGGACTATGTTCGATACCGACTTTGCCCACGACCCGACGCTCGAAAGCGAGCTCCGATGTCTCTCCGACTGGCAGCGGCGACATCTGCCCAATATCCATTCTCCGCTCGGTCAGCAGATGCTCGCCTGGCTCATCAGAAATCGGGATCGGCCGAAGCCTTTCAGTCATTTGCTCGTTTCAACGAGTTCCAGCCCGACGTCCGTGAGGCACCTGCTCAACCAGTTTGCCGTTCTTGGATTGGTCGAGGTTCGAAAAGCCCCTGTCACTCGTCGTCGGGGAGATATCATCGCCACTGCAAAGCTGAAAGAAAGGCTCGAGGCGTACGCCGAGCGCATAACGGGCATCATTTTGCGTCACCGCGGTGTCGGCTTGGCTCATCTCAAACAGTCAGAGTTCTCCAAAACACGCTTCTGACCAGGTGAGCAGGCGAACCGGAATTTCCATCGCCCTTCATCGGTATCGTCTCCAGAAGGAGGTGTCCGATGAGGCACAACCTCTTTGCGCTCGGCCTGGTTTCCATCCTGACCGGCCTGAGCAGCCCGCAGGCAAGCCTGGCCCAGGATCCATCGGCAGCGGCGATCAAGTCCAGAATCGAGGCGTGGGGCTACGGCGAGGTCAAGGACCTGTCGCGCGACCGCACCGGCGGCTGGCACGCCCGTGTCGTCAGGAACAACGTCGAGATTGCCGTGTCGGTCGACAAGGGCGGCCGGATCATGGCCCAGCCCGCCGACAAGCAACTGGCGGCGCGCTGCAACCAACTGTACGGGATCGCCAGCCGCGCCGTGTCGGGAGGCGCCGGCGCGGAAGGCTCCTCAGCATCCGACATGGGCGTGATCGGCGCCGGTCTCGATTGCCAGAAAGGCCGCTACGACGAGGGCATCAAGGCGCTGGAGAAAATCCTGACCGGCCAACGCGTATCGTACCCGCCGGGTTGAGACGATCGTTCCGGCCACGTCACGGAAGGCCACGAGCTTGCCGGCCGCAGCGTCAGTCTGAGCGCGGCACGTGCAGGAAGCCGGGGAGGGTGGCCGGCTCGCCCGATTGCACGGAGCCGCGGCCGGAGATATCTGTCGCCGGCGATATTGATGGCCGGGCGATAGGGAATAAAATGGCGGCCAGCGGTCCCGACGCGAACAGCCCGGCATCGTGGCCGCAGACAAGAACGCGCAGGTGAAAGCATGCCAGCAACCGGCACGGCGAAATCAAAAAACGGCCTGAAATCATCCAGGAGAAGGCAGGGCAACTCGGCGCCATCGCCAGCCTTCGACGTCGACACGTTCCTGGCGACGGTCGGAACCGGCCGGACCATCGCCACCTACAAGCCGAAAAGCTACATCTTCCGTCAGGGCAGCGATTGCGCCGGGGTCTTCTATATCCGCAAAGGCCGGGTCGAGCTCAGCGTGGTCTCCAAGCAGGGCAAAGAAAGGGTCGTCGGCATTCTCGGTCCGGGCACATTCGTCGGCGAGGGATGCCTGGCCGGCCAGCCGCTCTATCTCGCATCGGCCCGCGCCTCCACCGAAGCCACGCTGGTGCGCGTGGAGGCGGCGACCATGATCCAGGCGGTTCGCGACCATCCCGAGCTTTCCCAGCGCTTCATGGCGTTTCTCCTGCTGCGCAACAGCCAGATCGAGGCGGACCTAGTCGATCAGCTGTTCAATTCGAGCGAGAAGCGCCTGGCACGCCTGCTCATCCTGCTGGCGCAGATCGGGCAGCAAGCGGAACTGCGCACGGTCACCATGCCGATCAGCCAGGAGCTCATGGCGGCGCGCATCGGCACGACCCGTTCGCGCATCAACTACTTCATGAACAAGTTCCGCAAGCTCGGACTCATCGAATACAACGGCGAGCTAAAAGTGCATTCCTCGCTGCTCAATCTGATCGTGCAGGACTGAGGCCGGGCCGAGCCGGCCCTCGCCGCGGCCGAGGCGCTTCAACAACGGAGGATGGCCGATGCCCGACACTCAGCCGATTCGCGTTCCGTCCTCCACGCAGAGAGTGGAAGCGCCACCGCGCCGCAGGCCGAAGCCCGCCGATCCCTGCGCCATGGTGATCTTCGGCGCCGGCGGCGACCTCACCAAGCGCCTGGTGGTGCCGGCGCTCTACAACCTCGCGCGCACCGACGTGTTGCCGGAGAATTTCGCGCTGATCGGCGTCGGCCACGGCGAGAGCACCACCGAGAAATGGTGCGGCCAGCTCCACGCCATGCTGAAGACCTTCGTCGGCAACACCACGTCGGAATTCGATGCCGACAAGATCGACCAGGCCGCCTGGACGCGGCTCGCCGAGCGGATGAGGTATATCCAGGGCGACTTCACCAAGCCCGACGTGTACGGCAGGATCGGCGAGGCGCTGGGCGAGGCCAAGAAGGCCCACGGCACGCGCGGCAATGTCATCTTCTACCTTGCCGTCGCCGACCGCTTCTTCGGCACCGTCGTCGACCAGCTCGGCCAGGCGAAGCTGACCGAGCAGGGACCCGCCGACGGCGGCAAGCCGTCGTTCTGGCGCCGCGTCGTCATCGAGAAGCCGTTC
>Ga0070698_100000943_pt1 | contig 31812 bp, 29 predicted proteins | sample KBSK1502metaG_FD_65477 | JGI IMG/M metagenome (GOLD analysis project Ga0070698, IMG submission 65477) | Corn, switchgrass and miscanthus rhizosphere microbial communities from Kellogg Biological Station, Michigan, USA - KBS K1-50-2 metaG | ecosystem: Host-associated > Plants > Roots >... | reverse complement strand
GCGAATCCCTTTGACCACATGCGGATGGCAGTGGCCGGTCCCCGCTACGGCGTGGCCACCATAGAGATCGAGATAGCGCTCGCCATTGCTCGTAAAGATCCAGACGCCTTCGCCGCGCTCAGCAACGACCGGCATCTTCTTGTAGGTAGCGAGCTGGAATTTCTCTTCGAGTGAAATTGTTTCTTCCAGATTCATCCGTCCCCAATTCAGTTGAAACGCAAGTTAACAACTTGCGCTACATCATCCTGCCCTGGCTCCGTTCGGGACAATCCTTTCGGGTACAGCCAGTGCCGGTTGCACCCCATCTGCATATCCGATATCGAACAACATGCCTTCCGAAATCTCGCCCATCATTTTCTTCGGCTCGAGGTTAATAACGAACAGCGCCTGTTGTCCTTCGATCTCTCGCGGACGCTCGCGCTCCCGTTTCATTCCAGCCAGAATACTGCGCCGGTGATCGCCGAAATCAACCGTTAACTTGAGCAGCTTGTCAGAACCGGCGATGTCCTCGACAGAGAGGATTGTGCCAACGCGCACGTCGATTCGATCCAGATCGGCGAACGACATCAAGGGCTTGAGGGGTGCCGGTTTGAAATTCCCACTATCCATTAGGGGTTACTCCCGGCCAGCATTAGTCCGGTCTTCTCATCCAGTCCAAACATCAAGTTCATGTTCTGCACTGCCTGCCCCGCCGCGCCTTTTACCAGATTATCGATCGCGGTGAAGACCACCAGTTGCCGGCCGCGCGCGGCGAATCCAATGTCGCAAAAGTTCGTCGTCTTTACCCAGTTGATATCGGGGCTGCCCTCCACCAGCCGCACAAAGAACGACTCGCGATAGAAATCAGCGAACATCGCACGCACATCGACCGAGCTGATCTCATTCTTTGTCTCCGCATAGATCGACGCAAAGATGCCGCGCGCAACCGGCAAAGAATGCGTCATGAAGATGAGTTCATTGCTCCATTCGCCAACGCTCTTTAGTTCCTGCTCGATCTCCGGCACGTGCTGGTGCGTAAAAGGCTTGTAGGCATAGAAGGAATTGCTTCGCTGCGGATGATGAGTGTTCGCCGCGGGCTTGGCGCCTGAACCCGACGAGCCGGTCTTGGCGTCGACGATCACGCGGCCACTCAAAAGATCGTTGGCGACGAGCGGCGCCAATCCCAGCAATGTCGCAGTCGCGAAACAGCCCGGATTCGCTATGCAGCGCGCGGTCTTGATCACTTCACGATTTGTTTCTGTCAAACCATAAACGAACTGCGACTGGGCGTCCATCGCTGCATGCGCACGCCCATAGTGCTGCGCGAATGTCATCGGGTCGCTGAGCCGAAAGTCCCCGGACAGATCGATTATTTTCACGTTCGATGGCAGCCGCGGCGCCAAGTCCATCGCCTGTCCGTGCGGCAAAGCGAAGAAGGCGCAGTCGAGATTAGCAAGACCTTCAAGATCATCAGGCGCTTTGGTGAATTTCAGATCGGTCAGGCCGAGAAGATTGCGATGGACCTCGCTGACCGCTTTGCCGGCGTGCTCGTTCGCTGTGACAAATTTGATTTCAGCGTTAGGATGCAGCAGAAGAATGCGCAGCAGTTCCGAACCGCCATAGCCTGAGCCGCCAAAGATTGCGATCTTGAGTTTCATCTGGTCGCCGCTAATGCTTCACCGACTATCCGCAGATTTCACCGATTACGCAGAGGATAAAGCACTGCCTGCGACCTCAGCTCAGTTCCAAAATCCGAATTGGCCTTCTTCTTTTTTCAAATCTGTGAAACCTGCGTGATCTGTGGATAGCTCTTTGAATTGACCACCTCGAACAACTTCGCTCCATTCCTGCGCGCATTCGCAGCGCGCACGCCAAACTCGTCCTGAATATAGTCCTCGCCCATTTGTGAATCAGTCACAGAACCCGCGACGAGATCGACTTCAATACCGCGTCGTCGGAACAATTCGATCCCTCCCCATGCGCCGACGTAATCCGACGCGCAGAAAACTAGGGACGTCATCGCTTCACGAAACTCGGCGTCTTCAAAAATTGACTCGACCGAGTAGCCGCCGAGAATCCCATCGCCCAGTTCGATCACGATCAGGTCGGGCGCACTTTCATTCAGCCGCGCAATGATTGCTTTGGCCATCGGGGCCAGGTCGCCCGCGCCCACCGTTGAAGGAAAGCCGCAATCAAGAAAACTCGCGGTCGCAATCGCGCCGTGGTCGGCCATGTTAAGCGTGTCACGCAGACAGGCTATTCCGGACAACTTCGCCGCGGCCACACGCAGTCCCGCACGCGTCCCCTGTTGAATTATTTCCGTCGCTGCATAGGTCTTGCCGCTATTCATACAAGCACCCGCAATCACCACCAGCGGTGCTGTTTGCCCAAGCTTCTCCCGCAGCGGTAGGGCGACATCGGCAATATTCTTCACGCTGCCATGTTCATCACAGGCCAGCCCCACAACCTCAACTTTGATCGCGTCGTCGAGACTGGAATGATGACCACTGCAAAATCCGATGACCCCGCCAAGGTTCAGCAGGTGCAGCTCATCACCAGCAGCAATCGTCGCGGGAACATCGCCGACAAATCCCTTCAACGCCCGCCGGCGGCCGAGTACTCCGACGAGCACGTCTCCCGGATTGACCTTCGCCAACCTGCCGGTCGGCAACTCCAGCATATTGTACGTAGCGTTGTCGGTCAGCACGCGCACGACGACGACGTCACCAGCGCGAGGAGCACCGTTCGCGCCCGTTACATTTAACGTTCGTGAAAGACCAAGGGGCGAAGTCGCCGATCCAATCTTGTCTACTTCGATCACGTTGTCTTCCATTCCGTTTGAACCTCTTCGTAAATGCTTCTCTGTGTACCTCTGTGATTCCTCTGTGTCTCTGTGGTGAAGGATCGTTGTTTCACCACAGAGACACAGGGAACCACGGAGTTTCACAGAGAGATCATTTGTTCCCGCCTCGCAATCTCAAACGCAGGGCGTTCAACTTGATGAACCCTTCAGCGTCGCGCTGGTTGTAAACCGTGTCTGCTTCAAACGTGGCGATCCGCTCGTCGTAGAGCGAATTTGGCGAACGCCGTCCGACGACAATCACGTTGCCGCGGTACAGCTTTAGACGCACATCACCTGTCACCGGCCGCTGCATTTCATCGTTCATCTTGCGCATCAAATCGAATTCGGGAGCGAACCAGAAACCGTAATAAACATTCTCAGCGAACTTCACGCCCAGCGAATCACGCAGGCGAACTACTTCACGATCAAGCGTGATCGACTCAATTGCGCGATGGGCCGCTTGCAGGATCGTGACGCCCGGCGTCTCGTAGACTCCGCGTGACTTCATCCCGACGAAACGGTTCTCGACCAAATCGACGCGGCCAATCCCATGCTCACCGCCAATTTCATTTAACTTCGTCAGCAGCGCAACCGGATCCATCTGTTCGCCATCAATTGAAACCGGTTCGCCCCGTGTGAATCCAATCTCCAGGTATTGAGCTTCACCCCTCGCATTCTCGGGCGCAACCGTCATCTGAAAAATATTCTCCGGCGGTTCAGCCCACGGGTCTTCCAGAATCCCGCCTTCATAAGAGACATGCATCAGGTTGCGATCGGTTGAATAAGGCTTGTCGATCGTTGCGCTCACAGGAATTCCGTGGGCTTCGGCATAAGCAATCAAGTCCGTGCGCCCCTTGAATTCCCAATCACGCCAGGGCGCGATCACTTTGATGTCCGGCTGCAGCGCGTAGTAAGTCAACTCAAATCGAACCTGATCGTTTCCTTTGCCCGTAGAACCGTGAGCCACAGCGTCGGCGTTCTCTCGCCGCGCGATTTCAATCTGTCGCTTCGCAATCACCGGGCGCGCCAGCGAGGTGCCCATCAGATAGACACCTTCGTACAGCGCGTTGGCCTTGACCGCGGTCCAGACGTAATCGCGCACAAACTCTTCGCGCAGGTCTTCGATGTAGAGCTTGGACGCACCCGTCGCCTTTGCTTTTTCCTCGAGTCCATCCATCTCCGCGCCCTGGCCAACGTCGGCACAGTAGCAGACGACTTCGCACTGGTACTGTTCTCTCAGCCAGTGCAACATGACCGACGTGTCGAGTCCGCCGGAGTAAGCCAGAACGATTTTCTTGATCTTCTTTTCAATCACTTTCGTTTCCAATCGACCTCTTTGGAGTGCGCCGGCAGAGCGCAGCGGCGACGGCGCTTTGGACTGCTTCGATTCGCACCAATCGAAAGCGGTGTCGCGCTTCGCTTGCCAACACACTCCAAACTAACTGAACAGCTCCCAAATTTTTTTCATGACACTCCGCTGCGCTTTCTGTTCGCGCACGGCTATGAAGATCGTATCTTCGCCCGCCAGAGTACCCACGATTTCCGCAATAGCTGCGTCGTCGATCTCCACCGCCACGGCCGACGCACGACCAGGCAGACACCTGGCAATCACCAGCGCGTCTCCCGCAACATCCAGACTCAACAGTCCGCGTGCCGAATCTCCATTCGCGTGTGGCAGCGCGTACGCACCGTGATGCTTAACCACTCCCAGCTCTTCGAGGTCGCGCGATACGCTCGACTGGGTCGCCGCGACGCCCGCGCGCTCCAGATGCCCACGCAAGTCTTCCTGCGTTCCAATCCGCTTCGCGCGAATCAGATTCAGGAGTTTCTTTTGCCGCTCTCGTTTCAGCATAATCGTGGCACAGACTTCAGTCTGTGGTTTAATCTGTGCGAACCCGAAGAAGATCACAGGTCGAAAGCCCGTGCCCTTCAGACGCAGCTAAATGCATAATAGTTGCATTTTTATCGCATACCTGCATAAACTAGCGCTAGTTATGCAGATTAGTCAAGCATCGAACCAACAAAACCATGACCGACAAGCAGCATAAGAATCTTTGGGGCGGGCGATTCAAGGGCGAAGCAGACCCGGGCTTTGCCGGATTCAATCGTTCATTTGGTTTCGATCGGCGCCTGTTCGAAGTTGACGTGCGCGCGAGTATCGCTCACTGCGCCGGGCTGGCAGCCGCTGGCGTTTTGACGGGAAACGAATCAGAACAGATAAAGTCGGCGCTCGAAACAATTCTGGACCGCGGACGGTCCGCTGCCGAATACTTTGAAGACCAGACGGCGGAGGATGTGCATTCATTTGTCGAGGCCCGTCTGATTGAGATGATCGGCGACGCTGGCCGCAAACTCCACACCGGGCGCAGCCGCAACGATCAGGTCGCAACGGATTTACGCCTGTGGCTGCGCGAGGAAATTGACAGGATCATGATCTCGCTGGGAGGAACTCAACTGGCGCTGCTCGATCTCGCCGAAGCGAATCGCGATGTGGTGATGCCCGGGTACACACACTTGCAGCGCGCCCAGCCGGTGTTGTTTGCTCACTGGTGTCTGGCTTATTTCGAGATGTTGATGAGGGATCGCGCACGACTAAGCGAAGCCAGGATGCGAGTTAATGTTCTGCCGCTTGGGTCGGCTGCACTAGCCGGCACTTCGTATCCGATCGATCGCGAGGCCGTGGCGCGTGCGCTCGGCTTCGCAGCAGTTTCTCGCAACAGCATTGACGCTGTCAGCGATCGCGATTTCTGTATTGAGTTTGCCGCGGTGGCCTCGCTGATCATGATGCACCTTTCTCGTCTCGCTGAAGACATTATTTTGTATTCAACCAACGAGTTCGGTTTTTTTGAGTTGAGCGATGCGATCGCTACGGGATCGAGTCTGATGCCGCAGAAAAAGAATCCTGATTCAATGGAGCTGGTGCGCGGGAAGACCGCGCGCGTGTTCGGACATCTCACCGCGCTGCTCGCGATGATGAAAGGTTTGCCGCTCGCCTATAACAAGGACATGCAGGAGGACAAGGAAGCACTCTTTGATACTGTGGACACGGTGAACTCGTGTCTCGAGGTTAGCGCAACTGTACTCAGCAACATGCGGCTAAACCAAACGAGCATGCTTGACGCGGCCACGCAAGGCTATTTGAACGCAACTGAGTTGGCGGACTACCTCGCGCGCAAAGGCGTGCCGTTTCGCGAGGCGCATGAAACTGTGGGTCGTGCAGTGATGATGGCGATCGAGCGCGGGATCGAGTTGAGTGATCTTTCACTCGACGAACTCAAGTCGTTCTCGTCTCTGATCGAGGGGGACGTTTTTAAGTCGCTATCGCTCGAGCGAACGCTGGCGACGAAGTCACAAGTCGGGGGCACAGCGCGCGAGCGAGTCGCAGAGGCGCTGGTGAACGCGCGCACCTCGGTATTGAACTCCTAAGACGCCGGCAGGGATGCCGGCGGCCCGCAGCCAGGATGGCTGCGCTCCTATTGCGCTCCTATAATGCCCTTCTTCATCACAATTAAAGCGCTCGATCGCAAAGAAGCCGTGCGGCGAATCAATCAGCTTGCCGGCAGAGACCTGCGCGCGATGGCTGAGGAGTACGGAATTCCTGTCTGGAAAAATGGCCACGAAAATAAAGGATGGGCCGGACTGGTCATTGAGCGCTATCTCGGTCTGCCGCAGAATTCCCGGCAGGCGCCCGACTTTGGCACGTGGGAGTTAAAGGTTGTGCCGCTGCGACGCGATGCCGGCGGAGAGTTGCGAGTGAAAGAGTCGATGGCCATCACGATGTTGGAACCGGCGGAAGTGATTGCGAGCAAATTCGAAGACAGCCATCTTTACGATAAACTGCGCAGCATGGTTGTTGTCAGCCGCGTCTATGAAAGTCCGCAGGAGTTGCATTCAACGCTACACGCCGCCGCTGAGTTGGATCTCGATAATCCCAGGATCCGCGAACAGGTGGCCCGCGACTATGAGACGATCCGCACGAAGATTCGCGACCGCGGGATTGACTCAGTCACAGGAGATTTGGGAGAACTGGTACAGGCGCGGACCAAGGGACGCGGCCACGGGAGCAAGACCCGCGCGTTCTATGCGCGCACGAAGTTCGTCGCGCACATTCTGAATCTGCAAAAGCTGGCGTCGATGCCGCGCGTTTTTCCGGCCAGAGACGAGCAGGCTTTCGGCCAGAAATCGATATGAAAGAAACAATCGAGATCGGCGAAGAACCGATCGCCTTCAACGAGCCTGGGACTGTCGCATGTCCCGTATGTGGCCGCGCGGTTCAGGGCGAACTATTTTCGATTGGGGCTTTGCCCGAAGGCCTGCAATCGATCATCACGCCCAACGCCGCGACGCAGGATGCCAGCGAAGTCTGCGGCCGCTGCATCGAACTGTTCGAGCGAGCGCGGCGTCAGATCGAATCGCACGCAACAGTCTTTGAGCAAAACGACTTTGTCCTGCCGACTCCATTGCGCATGGACGCGGACGAAAGGTTTACCGGCCGTGAAGTGACGATGGCTTTTCTTGATTCGGGCTTTTACGCCCATCCTGATCTGACCAATCCGGCCAATCGCATTCTCGCGTATCACAGCATCTTCACGGATGAAGGTGACCAGACTTCACTGGAAACAAATGACGTGGCGAGCTGGCACGGGATGATGACTTCGGTGGTGGCGACCGGAAATGGCGGACTGGCTGAGGGCTTCTATCGCGGCATCGCTTCCGACGCGAACGTCGTGCTCGTAAAGATTGGCCGGAGCGGCCGCATCAACGAGGCCCAGATTCAAAAAGGGCTGGAATGGGTTCTGGATCATGCGGCAGAGCACCAGATCCGGCTAATCAATATTTCAGCCGGCGGCGACTTTGAAGAGACTTATCTTACTAATCCGTTGTCGCAGACGGTCGAGCGCTGCGCGCGCGCGGGCTTGACGGTTGTGTGCGCGGTCGGCAACGCCGGACATGTTCCTGGTCATCGGGTGCTGCCGCCCGCGAGCGCTCCCTCATGCATCGCCGTCGGCGGCGTCGATGATCGGAACTCGCTGGACCGGGCGCGGCGCGGGATGTATCGCTCGTCCTATGGGCCGACGATTGACGGGCTGCAAAAGCCGGAAGTGATCGCGCCGGGCATTTGGGTGGCCGCTCCGATCCTGCCGCACACGCCGACGGCCGAAGAAGCCGAGCTTTATTCAAAGCTTGACGCGTCCGCTGATGAAGATATTCGCGCCGTCATCGAGGGCCATACCGGAGTCGACAAAGACCTGGACGAGGCCAGCTCATTGCCGGTTCCCCTTTTGCGACAACTGATCACGATCAAATTGCGTGAAGGCAACGTGATCAATCAACATTACAAATATGTCGATGGCACTTCGTTCGCGGCGCCGATCGTCTCTTCGATCGTCGCCTGCATGTTGGAAGCAAATCCACGCCTAACTCCGCAGCAGATCAAACGCATTCTCATCGACACGGCCGAACGCGTTCCGGATGTCGAAGTCGATCGGCAGGGATGGGGAGTTGTTTCCGCGCGGCGCGCGGTTGAGTTGGCCCTGGCACCGGTTTAGAGTTCAAGCTTTAGCTTGCGCCTGCTCGCAGCAACCTAAAGGTTGAACTCTGAACGCTCGCACCGGCTAGACATTGCCTTTGTCGCTGTGACAGAATCGCTCACGCTAATCACAGAAAGCGAAACAGGAGCACCTCAGGATTTCTATGTCTGAAAGCGAGTCCGAAATAATCGAATCTCAGGAAGCGCCGGCCGCGACTGAGAAAGAAGACATCACCTACCAGGCCGTGGAAAAGGACGGCGTCGTCACAGCGATTTGGGAAATGAAAGGGCGCAAACACCTGCGCACCATCGACCCACGATCACGCCAGGGCCGCGAAATTCTCAATCTTTATACGACCGAGGACGTCGATCATCCGGCCAGCAGCGAAGCGGCGACCTCGTGATCTTCGTTTAGAGTTCAAGCTTTAGCTTGCTCTGGAATCAGCAAACTAGAGTTTGAACTCTGAACTCCCCGTCTACCCGTCATTATCAAGTCAGCAAATTTCGTGGCGTTCCGGCGATGAAGGCTTCGATGTTGTCGATCACCTGATCGGCGAGAGCCTGCACCGCTTCGTTGCTAGCCCAGGCCACGTGAGGCGTGACGATGAAATTCGGCAGGTTCAGATCAAGCAAAGGACTGCCCTGACGTGGAGGTTCTTCACGAAGCGCGTCGTAACCAGCACCGGCAATCGATCCGTTTTGCAGCGCTTCGATCAGAGCAGCATCATCAACCAGAGCCCCACGCGCCGTGTTGATGAGCAGCGCGCCTGGCTTCATCATTTCAAACTCTTTCCGGCGGAACAGGTCGCGCGTTTCATGCGTCAAAGGACAATGAAGACTGACGACGTCACTCTGTCGCAGCACATCTTCAAATGATGTCCGGCCTTCGCGGCACTCAGCAGCATGTTTATGTTCTGCGATCAGCACCCGCATGCCCAGTGATTCACCCAACCGCGCCATTGCTTTTCCGATCGAGCCGAAGCCGATGATGCCCAGCGTGCTGCCGTTAATGTCGTGCAGTTCATGAGTCAACAGACAGAATTGGTTTGACTTCTGCCACAATCCGTTTTGCACGTCCGCGCGATACGCGAGCAGGTTTCGCCGCAGCGCCAGAATCATCATCAGCACGTGCTCAGGCACCGAGTTCACCGCATAACCGCGCGTGTTGGCAACCGCAATATCGTGCTCCCGGCAATAGTTGAGATCGATGTTGTCTGCTCCGGTAGCCGCGATCGCAATCAGCTTCAGGGCCGGCAGTTTTGAAAGTTCCGGCTCTCGCAAAGCGAGTTTGTTGCTGATGGCTATGGTTGCGCCAAGCAGTCTGTCGACAACTTGATCCTGAAGACTTTCGCCGAATTCGATCCATTCATGATCAAAGCTGGGCCGGCGAAACTTTGCGGCGATGGTTCTGCGTTCGAGAAATACTATACGTTCCATTGTGTTGTTCGTGTCAGAAGCCCGACCGTCAGCGAGGGCTGGCTAATTATCCCGGCCCTCCCTGACGGTCGGGCTTCTGATACAGTCGCAGCATTCTACAGACTCGCGATCCTAATCAAAAGTGTTAGACTTCTTTCCTCATGGACATCCAAATTCGTCGCGCCAGTCCAGACGAAGCCGCGCTGCTGACCGAGATCGCGCACGCCGCCAAACGACATTGGGGCTATCCTGAAAACTGGATCCAACAATGGAAACCAGATCTGACTATCACGCCGGAGTTCATCGCTGACAATGAAGTGTATGTGGCCGTGAAAGACGAAGAGATCGTGGGCTGTTGCGCGATCGCTTTCAGTGAAACGGTGATTGAACTGGAACACATGTGGATCAGGCCTGAGCACATGGGCGCCGGCGTGGGCCGCGCACTATTTCTGCACGTGAAAGAGCGCGCCGCGAATTTGAAGGTGCCGGCGCTTGAACTCTCAGCCGATCCTAACGCTGAAGGGTTCTATGAACGCATGGGCGCGACGCGAATTGGCGAGGCTCGATCAGAGATTGAAGGCAAGCCAAGGGTTCTGCCGAGAATGAGAATTCCCCTCTCCTTTTGGGAGACGGGCCAGGGGTGAGGGTGCGAGGCTTATCGCGAAGTACTCTTTGTCATTGGTCGTGTTTAGTGAGCAACACTGTGTAGTTAAGTGTGGTTGCGCTATACCCTCACCCCAACCCACTCCCAAATGGAGAGGGAGAATAAGACTCAAGTTCGATGTGGGACACCAAACGACAAATCATCTGGGTGGTTGGCGGCATCACCTTCGGAACCATGATTGTGTACATGGACGCGCACGACGAGGCCGGCCGTTTCGATCGCAGTGTGTTTGTTTTCTGGGAGGTTATTCTGCTGGCGATTATTCTTACGCTTTTTTATCTGTATTCTCGGAAGAAGAAGACCTAGCCGGCTGAACAATTCCCACCAGAATGTTTAGAGTTGGGCTACTGCCGGTCTATTCGATGCTCGGCGGGTGGTAGCCCGCCGCTAAACTAAATCCGTCTCAAGTAATGCTCAATTCGGCGGTTGCATTGTCTTCGCGCGTGCGTTAATTCCCTCTTCTCCCATGACCAGCAGTCTTCGTTCTTCAGTGTAGGTCACGCTCTGCGGCAGGTATGAAAGAACATAGCGGTTCTTGCGCAGCTCATCGCAGATCGCCTTGGCGGCACCGCCCGGATCGTCAATCGGAAAAATTCGCCCGCCGGTTCCTTCGGCCAGATCGTCAATTACCTGTCGCGGCTTCGGCACATCGCGGCGGATAGCGCCACGCGTGCGGTCCTGTGCCTGCACGCAATAGACTGCGATATCCAGCGATTGCAGCGCGTTGAGAGCCTGTTTGAACTTCGCTTTGCTGCCTCGATCGAGCCCGTCGCTGATGACTACGATTGCCCGCTTCTGCGCCGACAGCGGCCGCAAAGCGTCTTCGACGACAGCCATGATTGAATCGAACAAGTGGGGATCGCCTTTCTTGCGAAACGTCTTCAGCTCGGCTTCGATCTTCTTCGCGTCGTCCGTCCAGTCGGAAACGATTTCGGCGTTGTTGTCATAGCCGACAATCAACAACTTGTCGCCGTCGTAGATCTCGTAAGCAAACTCACGTGTGGCTGACTCGAGTTTTTCGACGTCGGCGCGAATTGTCAGAGAGTTGTCGACCAGGAGCACGATCCGCGCCGGCGAAAGATCGGGAGCAAAGTTCCGGATGCTCTGCTGAGCGCCGTTGTCGAACAGCGAAATGTCTTTGGAGGTTATCGGTGTAGCAGAGCCGTTGACGCGGACCGCGACTACGTTCAGGACAGTTGAAGCATCCGACGTTGGGTGTGCCCGGCGCCCGGCCTGTGCCAACAGCGAATTCAACAGGCACGCGGCTGTGATTAGAAAGACCAGCGACTTCCACCAAACGTAGAACGTCCCGGTCGTTTTTCCCGGCGCGCCTGCGTTCGGTATCGGCTTCATTTTCTTAACCGTCTCAGCTTTTGTCGGAACCGGTTTTCTTCGCCGGAGTCTTTTTCGGTTTTGCCTTATCGGTGCTCGCGGGCTCTGGCGCAGAAAGCTCCTTTTCGACTTTCTCTTCCACACCGCCTTTGCGACCACCATAATCGGTCACGTACCAGCCCTCGCCTTTGAACTGCACGGAAGTCCGCGAGAACTGCTTCTCCATCCGCCCGCCGCATTTCTTACACCGGGTGGGCGGTTTGTCTGACGCTTTTTGAAAGACTTCGATCTGGTCGTTGCACTTCTTACAACGGTATTCGTAAATGGGCATCGTTAAATTGGCTTCGCTTAGCTAAAGTTAATTAAGCCGAATTATACGAGACCGCTCTTAACCATTACAACCGCCATCTGATTTGCCGGGAGCACGGACGAGAGCACCTGACTTTCAAATTGAACCAGGACCGAATTTTCAGATGCGGCGGATCAGAAGAAAGACGCCTTGATAGACAATCCCAGCGCGTCTTTTTGCAAGTTCTCGGTTGGTTCGTTATGATTCGGCGGAAGGTATACCTTAGTTCATCGTACTAAATGCAGACCGCAGCAGAAACAGATCAGACCCTTTCCATCGAACGGAAGCTTAAGCTGCACGAAGCGCGCGAATCCATCATCGGGCGCCTGGCGGCCAATCTGCCTACGTCAATCAACCTGGACTCTTTTCTGAAAGTGGTCGTGGCTGAGCTGGGCCAGATGATGGAAGTCGATCGCTGCGACATCATCAAGTTGAGTCCGGAAGGCGAGCTGCGCATCAGTCATGAATGGCGCGCCGCTGAAACCGTGCCCTCCAGTCTGAACGCTCGCATCCCGGTGGACGTGGCGACGCTGTCTCAGCACCTCGACGTCAAACAACCGATCAGACTGGACGATACTTCCGACCCGGAAATCGATCATAAAGTTCGCTTCTTTGCGAAAAGCCTGGGGACACGCTCTCTGCTCGTGGTGCCGGTTGTCCTCAGTGACGAAGTGCTCGGTCTGATCGGGCTGCATCACACGCGCACGACGCGCCACTGGACCGATGAAGAAGTGGCATTCCTGGTGTCGATCGCGATGCAACTGGCGATCGGTTATCAGTACACGCAGATCTACACCGACAAGAAGCGTGAAGCTGAAACCACGAAGGCTTTACTCGAAATAGCCAACGCGCTCAATGCCCGGTCCGACTTTGGCGAAGTAACGTCGGCAGTTTTAGAGCGCGCCTTGTCGCTGGTCGGCGCCGACTATTGTGCGCTGGGTGTGCTGGACGCGGGTGAAAAACGGCTCAGCCTGGCTGCTTTCAAGGCCGCGCCCCACGCCAAGACGGACAACGTTCGTGGATTGATCGAATCGCACGGACAGTCGCTGGACATTACGCAAATCCCGGCGATGGTCGAAGTGCTGTCGCAGGGGAAAACCTTGAAGCTTCTGGAGAGCGATCTGCCGCTGCCCATGCGCGCAATGTTCAACGCGACGCTGGGAGGGCGTGCGGCTCTCGTCGCGCCGGTACGTATCGCAGGCCACACGTTTGGCCTGCTCGGTTTGGTTTGGAGTGAACCGCGCGACCAGTTCAAAGACCATGAGGTGGCGCTGGTAGAAGGCATCGGCGATCAGATCGGAACGGCGCTCGAGCGTGACCATCTTTCGGCTGAAGTGATGCGACTGAAAAGCGCCCTTGACGAACAACATGGCGAACAACGAATTATTGGTCAAACTCCCTTGATTCGCCGGGCTGTCGAAATGGCCTTAAACGTGGCAGATACTCCTACCACGGTCCTGGTTCAAGGCGAGTCCGGAACCGGCAAAGAGCTGATTGCTAATCTGATCCATCTCAACTCGCAAGTTGCTGATCTAATTCAAGGCGCGTCGCAACGAAAAGCAAAACCCTATATTAAGGTCAACTGCGCAGCGATCCCGGAGAGCCTGCTTGAATCGGAGCTGTTCGGACATGAGAAAGGCGCTTTTACGGGAGCCCACGCAAGAAGGCGTGGTCGCTTCGAAGAGGCAGATGGAGGAACGCTATTCCTGGACGAAATTGGTGAGATGAGTCTGTCTGCTCAAGTCAGCTTATTGCGTGTGCTTCAGGATGGCGAATTCACGCGCGTAGGCGGCAACGAGGTTGTCAAAACTGACGTCCGAGTGATCGCGGCGACCAACACCGATCTCGAACGCGCCGTTGACGAAGGTAAATTCCGCCTCGATCTCTACTACCGGCTTTCGGTTTTTCCCATTCATGTGCCAGCTTTGCGCGAGCGACGAGAAGATATTCATCCCCTGGTAATACATTTTCTCGAGTACTACAAACAGCGCACTGGCCGGTTTGTCTCTGGCATTTCGAAGACTGCCCTGCAAGCGCTGATTAGCTATGAGTGGCCAGGTAATGTGCGCGAGCTTGAAAATGCCATGGAGCGGGCCGTGATCATCGCTTCAGGCCGGACAATCGAGCTTGACGATCTACCGAGCGCGGTTAATAGATTCGGCCGCGATCAGGAGGCGATGGCGCGCGTTGAGCGAGCCCGGGCCGCCAGCGAAGGCCGCAGCACAAAGCTCGAAATAGACGTGCCTTCCGCCATGGACGAGATCGAGCGCCAGATGATCGAGGCCACCCTCGACTATACTTCCGGAGACAAAACCCGCGCCGCGAAGCTGCTGAATATTGGGCGCAAGACTATCTATCGAAAGCTGGAACAATACAACGGCCGGCGGGAAACGTCCGAAGCCTCGGACGAATGACTTCTCAACTTCTAGAGACTCGATCCGGATTAAAACTGCGTGAGCACACCTCCAGAAACTGCACTTCCCGAGCAGCCGCCTTTCCGACAAACCTATCCCGCGCAAACTGCGGAGGGCCCGGCCGCGCCGGATCCTGAAAATCCACCGTGGAGTCTGCTACAAGCGTTCTTAACCTGGGGGGGAAGCGTTGTCCTGCTCTTGTTACCGCAGTTGTTTGCGATTCCATACCTCATTTCACACTACCGCGGGATTCGCCCAACGCCTGAAGTTCTGCTGGCTGACAAGACTTTCATCCTGATCATCGTGTCCGGAATTCTGCCTGCTCACCTAATCACTCTGATACTCGCGTGGGCAGTAGTAACACGATTTGGCAAGGTCTCGGCAAAGAAAGCGCTGGGATGGAATTGGCCGGTGGGGTTTGGCCTCTGGTCCAGCGTGGGAGTGGCGCTGCTGCTCTTCGTTTTAGCCTGGCTGATCGCCCTCACTCTGGGTAACAAGGAGACTGAGCTTGAACGAATTCTTCAAAGCTCGCGCGCCGCTGCGCTCATCATCGCTTTCATTGCGACAGCTACCGCGCCGCTGGTGGAAGAAACAATTTATCGTGGCATTCTGTATCCGGCGCTAAAGCGAGCCATTGGATCGGGGTTCGCCGTGTTCGTGGTGGCGTTAATGTTCGCCGGCCCGCACATTCCACAATATTGGCCAAACGCCGGCGCGATTCTGTCCATCGCTCTGTTGAGCGTCGTCTTGACAGTCGTGCGGGCTCGCACAGGCCGGCTGCTTCCATGCTTTGTAATCCACCTCGTTTTCAACGGCGTCCAGTCTCTCATAATAATATCGGAGCCGTACCTGCGCGCATATATTGAGCGTGGGCGGCCGCAACCGAATACCGGCACTCTCATCCATCTGCTGCACTTTCTCGGCTAAATAAATGGACTACGAAGTGGTCGTGGTGGGAGGCGGCATCGGCGGACTGACCACCGCTGCCCTGCTGGCGGCGCGCGGCGTGAAAGTCTGTTTATTCGAGCGGCAGTCACGTCCCGGCGGCTGCATCGCGAACTTCGAACATCTCGGTTACGCATTTGAACCGACGGCGGGTTTGTATTCCGGCTGGGAGCCCAATGGAATTTACGAAAGAATTTTTGCCGGGCTGCCCGTTGCGCCGCCCAAAGTTGATCTCCTCTCGCCGTCTTATGTCGTCCGCCTGCCTGATCGGAGCGAGGTCGCTGTATCCGACAACGTCGATCAATTCGAAGACTCGCTTGGTTCGGTCTTTCCGGAATGTTCCGAGGCAGCCATCGCTTTCTATCGCAAGCTCGATCAGATCGATTTGGCTACCCTCGATGACTCCTCAGCGAGTGAACCTGTAGCCATGCTGCTGCATGATTGTTCTTTGAGATTCCGGCGCTTCATTGATGTCCAGCTGCAAACCTTTACCCAGAGCGATTCCGAACAGTGCCCTCTTCATCAAGCCGCGCCGGCGCTGGTCACGCCGCGTCGTGGCATGTGGGCAATTCGCGGTGGCGCCGAGGCGCTGGCCGACACCCTGGCTGAATCTCTAAAAGCAAGCGGTGCGGTGCGTTTGAATGCTCCTGTTTTGCGTCTGGCCTATGGTGCAGATGGTTCGGCTACCGGCGTCGACTTATTGAGTGGCGAGCGCGTCACGGCCACACGCGCGATTGTCAGCAACCTGACAGTGTGGGACACCTACGGAAAGCTGATCGGTTTGAGTCGAACGCCGGCTTCGATCTCCAAGCAGTTGAGACAACTGCATTCATGGGGAGCGTACCTGCTCTTTCTCAGTATGGATCGGGCTGCCGCTGCGCGGTTAAGCTCAAATCGAATTCTCGCGCTCACCGATTGGCAGGAGCAGGAGGATTACTCCCCAGACCAGGCGCAGTTTGCTTTTGCCGCGGCGCCTCCATGGGATTCGCGCGCGCCTGACGATAAGCTGGCGGTCACCGTTTCCACTTTTACCGAAGCCGAAGATTGGTTTGCATTCCATCAGGATGAGACCGCGCACGAAGAACAGGATCAGTCGACTCTCAAAGCTGTCTGGGCGCGAGTTCATGCCGCGATGCCCGAGCTTGGCGACAGTGTCGAAGTAATCGAAACCGCCACACCTCGGACGTTCTATGAGAACACGCGTCGCAAACTCGGTATGGTCGGTCGCCCTCTCGGCACTAACAACGTTGCGAGCCTGGGTGGCGGTGTTTGCCGGACAATCTTTCCGAATGTCTTCCTAATCGGGGACACGAGCTGTGGAGGTCTTGGTCTCGCCGGAGTAGCTCAAGGCGCCTCGGCTCTCGCCGCCAGCCTCACTACCAGATGAGAGTCCATTTCCTCGAAAGTCCCGCTGTTTACTCTTATTCTGTTTGATTGTATAGTGTCGGGCGACAACCGACTATGTATATAACAATCGATGAATCAGATCGCCGCCCCGTATATCGGCAGGTGGCAGATGAGATCAAGGGATTGATTGCCCGGGGCGAGTTGCGCGAGGGGATGGCTTTACCCCCCGTGCGTCAGGTGGCTGACGATCTTGGCGTGAATCTGAATACGATCGCGGCTGCTTACCGGGAGCTCCAGAAGGAAGGACTGGTCAAGGTTCGCCACGGTTCAGGCGCAGTAGTCTCAGCTCGCAGGGTGAGCCAGCAGAGCGATGCGGAATTGCGCAAGGCCCTCCGCGCCAGCCTGGCGCATTTAGTCCTGGCAGGTTTGCCGCGGCCGGAGATCGTAGAGATCGTCAACGAAGAAATTCGTCAACTGTTCAAACGCGACCGTTAGGGCTCAGTTGTTTGGATCTTTGATTCTATTGATCGAGCGACTGCCCGAATCAGGATCACGCGGTCCCGCCTGTGAGCCCGTCGTCGACGAAGGCGCGCTGGGGCCCATCGATGGCGACCCGGTTGAACCGCTCGGTCCCGGTCCTGACGAAGGATATCCTCCGGGAGTCGAGCCTCCGACAACACTTGGCGAGCCGCCCGAAATTGGTTGTCCGCTAACAATCACGGTATTAGAAATGTAGCCGCGATTGGGCCAATAGAAATAGTAATTGTCATAGGAGTGACCGTAAGGCGAAGACCAACCGTAGCGGAACGGCATGAAAGTATAGCAGCGCGAGTAAGGGCTGTAAGTCCAAAGACCCCATGGGTTCGCAGCTGAAAAAGACCACCAGAAAGAGTCCATGCTGGCGAGATAACCGTTAAAGGTGCGGGCTGAGATCTTCTGATTTGCCTTGGCCAGAGTTTCAGCGCGTTTACCGCTCCACGAATCGAAATCGTCCTGATCCTTCTTGTCGAGTTTGGTGATCTGAGGCGCGCCGGCCGCGTACGTTATCCTCGTGCCGCCTTTCAAGACTTCCCGATTTCCGCTGCCCGGCATTACGCGGCCCTTTCGGACCATCAGGTCGGTGACGCCGGGCTGCACATTAAACCGATAGATACCGGCGCGGATTATTATCAGACTTTGCTGATTAGCCAGCACATTGATCCGCAGATCAGATGAGTCGCCGCCACTCGCTTCAATGATGGCGCTGCCCTTTACCAGCTTTATCACAAGATTGTTCAGAGAATTATCAACCAGGATGAATTCGCTGTTTGAGGCCACTCTGAGATAGGAACCGGGATTAAGCAGCACCTCAGTCTGGCTTACTTCGCCCGTAGTCACCACGTCTCCGGCGGCCAGTTCGTCCCGGTCAGTTAGTAACTGCGGGGTCTGGCCTACTCTCGCGACCATGACTTTTCCGCTGACTGCATTTACGCCGCCGGCCTTCGCCGAAATCACAAACCTCTCACGAGTCTGCGCGTGCCCGGCAGAAACCGCCATAACAAGTAACACGACTAGTCCAATTGTTTTGAGCATGAGGTGCAGATTCTTCATGATAGTTCCTCTTTCGAAAGCGAATTCTCGGGCAACCTGGGGTGCGAGCTGATTATACTCCGGCGCTGCACGGAGTCCAGCGATTCTTACCTGACTCGCTTGAGTTCAGAGTTCAACCTCAGGTCGTTATTCACAAACGTAAGCTGAAACCTGTACTCGGAACAGTATTATCATCAGGTACCAACCACCGGATCGCTTTTTGATGCGGCTTGATTTGGATTGGCGTGCACCGCGTTATCGGCGCCGTCCAGATAGAAATGCCTAATGCCCGTCGTTGGTTGAGTCTCGGTAGTTTGTGGATCAGCTTTGACCGTGAATTCATCGTCGGTTGCTGAGATGGTAAAGCGATAGCCTCTCAGGTTTGGTGCAGGGCCAGCGAATCTCTGATCCAGATAGCCTGCCTGAGTAAGCGCCTCAAAGTCTCCGTACGATCCACGCGACGCTTTCAATTGGCCTTCAGCCGTGGCGATGGTACGCAAGGCCTGAATCGCCGAAGCTTCGTCCGCCGCTCCCATCGCTTTGGGATAAACACGCAACCCATCCGTTGAATTGCCCGCAGAACACGAGGCGAGCAGAGCCAGGGCCACCACCAATCCCGCTAACCGGAGCAGCCGACAAGTGCCACAACTGTTTTTGATCATAAGGTCAACCTACTTTCCATAATAACCACGCCTGGTCCGCGGGGCCAGCTCAGGATGTCCGATCAGTTGCACGCTGACCGTGCGCCACGAGCCATCGCGCAGACGATTCGCGGGGCGATAACCAATACTATACACCGTGCTGAGATCGCGTATGACCTGTTCGTAGATACCTTCAAGATCTTTCAGCTTCCGTGCCTTGTAGATTTCATGGCCGCTTTCACCGCCATCATCACGAGTTGCTGCCGCGCGAGGGCGTAGGCCTCCGTAAGCTTGTGATGCTTGTCCAGTTCTTTTTCCGTGTCCAGATAAACGGGCAGCACGATCGTGGATGAATTCTGCACGATCTTTAATAAGTCTTCGAAGCTGGTGAGGGAGCCCTCGCCGTCTACGTCCGGCAGCGCGTTGTCTACACCATCGGTCATCACCACCACGGCGCTGCGGCGATTCTCGATCCGAGACTGGCCCACCACATGCTCCAGCACAAATCGCAAAGCGTCCCAGAAGTTTGTGCCGCCATATGGGTCTTCGATGTCATCGATGCTTTTCTTCAGAGCATCATGGTCGTTGGTAAATTTTGAGACCGACAGGATTTCAGAGCTGAACGAAAAAATCGCTATTCGATCGACCGGGCGCGCCGCGTCCACAAAGCGTTTCGCCGATTTCCGAATCAAGCCAATTTTGTCCGAGGTCGAGCCGGAGAGATCCAGCAGCAAGACCAGATCGAAAGGCGTATCCACCGACGCGAAGAACGAAATCTCCTGCGGCACGCCGTTCTCAGACACAGCAAAGTCCTTCTGCTCGAGCCGAGCGGCGCTGGTTCCGGGGTTACGGTTGACGACGCTGACATTGAGGTTGACCAGGTTGGAATCGATGCGAATCGTGTCTATGGGTTCGGGGGTTTGGGCCTGGGCAATGGGCAGTAAGCAGTGGGCAGTGAGCAGCGAAAAGCTAAACATCAAAGCGCGGCCCCAGAGTATGGGTGAGCGTAACGAAAACTTGCGCAGTGCCAACATCGGGTACCTTGATTAGCTCCGGCTTTGGATCATCACCAACGGAAGGAAAAGCTGCTCACTGCGCACCGCACGCTGGTAGTGCCTCACTTCGCATAGTATCCGCGCTTGCCGCGCGCCACGGCGTTGGGGCGGTTAACGTTGACGCGGATGGCGCGCCAGGATCCGTCGCGCACCTTGTTTGTCGGGCGGTAAGACAGAGTGTAGACGGTACCGAGATCAGCGACGACGCGATCATAAGCGCCGGCCAGGTCTGCCAGGGTAGTGCATTCGTAAAAGGCGCCGCCACCGACGTCAGCCAGGTCTTTCATGTCATCGTGCCCGAGGTCCCATGTTTCCTGTTGAATATCGAGGATGCTCAAGGGCACATAACTCTGCGTCTTTACCCAAATCGAATACACCACGCCATCGAATTCTTTGACCCGGCGAACCAGCTCTTCATAGGGCAACGTCGACCCTTCGCCCGTAACGTTCGGCAGGACGCTGTCCATGCCATCGCTGATTACGACGATCGCATTCCGCCGAGAGTCCTTCGCTTCGCGGAACACTTCATCCATGGCAAAGGCCAGCGAGTCGTAAAGCCTGGTGCTGCCGTCCGGCTTTTGGATCGCGTTGATGCGCTGTCGCAAAGCCTGATGATCATTCGTCAATGGCGAGACTACTACCTGCCCGCCGGCAAAGGTGATCACTCCGATGCGATCGAACGGGCGCGCCGCTTCGACAAAATGCAGGGCTGCCGCCTTAATCAGTTCGACCACCTTCGCAGTCGAGCCGGACAAATCAATCAGCAGCACCAGATTGAAAGGAGCTGAAGCCGATTCAAAGTGAGCAATCTGTTGCTGAACATTGTCTTCGTAGAGACGAAAATCGTCCTTCGTAAGATCACTGACACCGCGATTGGTGCCGCGATCGACGACACTGACATTGACGCTCACCAGTTCAGTGTCGACGCGGATGATATCGCCTTCAGCTATTTCTTCTGGCGCAGTAGAAGCAGGCGCCGGGGTTCCTGCTCCGCTGGCATTCTTCAACTGACCGGTCAGCTCAGGTCTCTGCCTCGGCGGCGGCAATTCGGCGGGCTTCAAAACTTCTCTCCGCTCTGATGGAGTTGCCGCAGCCGCCGAGACGGTTCGGGTCGACTGATTGGCGGCATTGGCCAGGGTGATGTTGCCCGCTTGTGAATAAAGCCTGATCCCTCTGCCGCCATTGCCCAGACGGCCATTCAGTTGCGGCCGGCTGGCCGGGTTCACGACCGCTGCGCTAAACGATGAAGAAACGGTCCCCGTTTTCGACTCGGCGACTACGTCCACGCCAGAGTTATCGGGAACGTCGACCCGAATTTCGCCGGCGATCGTTTGCACGAGCAGTGCGCCTGGTAATCCTTCGACTTCCACCGAGCCGTTGTTGGTTATGATCGCCGCGTGCGTGCGCGCCGGGATTTTGAGTTGCAGGTTCATCCGCTGCGGGCCGCGCGCGACCCGAATTGAAAGCAAAGAATCGGTGCGCTGAATGACGGCCGGCGAGCGACTCGGCTGGCCGCCGTCGGTTATCGCAGCAATCGAGACGAAGTTTTCAGCCCACACTTCGACGATTACTCCACCAAGCAGATTTTCAATCCTCAAATTGCCGTTGGCCGGCAACTCAAAGCGCAAGCCTTCGGATATTTGGAAGTGTGCGGGCGAAATCATTGGCCCGGCATTGGCTACCAGAGCACTACAGAGCACCGCAATCAGGCCGAATGAGTTTTTGCGGAAAGTACGGAGAGCACGCGCTTTGAGTACTGCTAAAAACATCTTGTTGGTGGAAACATCCTCGGTTGATCGATCCGCTGGGCCGACTCTTTCCTCGTCTCGTAGAGGCGAAAGTTCATAGCCGCGGTTCTATCCTTTTTGCCGAACTCCGTCGGAGCGTAACGTTTCAACCCAATTGCGCTGCTACGGAGTCTCGGGAAAACAAATCACTTACTAGAGCTATAAACGCCGGGCTCCTACGGAGCCATACAAATGTTACTTTATCGTTCGATCATATCCAGGATCGATTCGACCTTCGGTTCAGGTTTCGGCGCCGGTTTGGCTGCGCCACCCTCGCTATACTCGCCCAAGCGCAGCAACAGGTTGCCCATATGTGAAGAGTACGCCAGTCCATCTGCCTTGTTCACAACGCCGCCGCGAATGAGCTTCTCGATTTCGCCGTCGAAAGTTTGCATACCCTCCATCTCGCCCTGCTCCATGGCATCCAGCAGAGATTTTCCTTCCGTCTCGCCGCGTTCGATGTATTCCTTTGTGCGCGACGTTGCTTTGAGAATCTCCATAGCGGCTACCCGGCCGGTCCCGTCTGCGCGCGGCAAGAGACGCTGCGAGATAATGTAACGAAACGACTGGGCCAGCCGGGTGCGAATAATTTTCTCTTCGTTTTTGGGAAACACTCCGATGATGCGCTCGACTGTTTTGGCCGCGTCGATCGTGTGCAGGGTCGACAGTACCAAATGGCCGGTTTCAGCGGCTTCCAAAGCCACTTCCATTGTTTCCTTATCGCGCATCTCGCCGACCAGAATAACTTTCGGCGCCTGCCGCAGCGCCGCGCGCAGGGCCAGGGCAAAGTTAGGCGTGTCCGAATGCAGCTCGCGTTGGTGGATGGTCGAGTTCTTATGACTGTGCAGGAATTCGATCGGGTCCTCGATGGTGACGATGTGATAGAACTTTGTTTCGTTAATAAGATCGATGACCGCCGCCAGAGATGAACTCTTGCCGCTGCCGGTCGGGCCGGTAACCAAAACGATTCCGTTCTTCAGTTCAACTATTTCTCGCAGTTGTTTTGGCAGATCGAAATCTTCAAAACGGGGCGGTCGCCCCGGAATCACGCGCATGACGATCGCGTACGTTCCGCGCTGCTTAAAAATATTGACGCGAAAACGGCTCAGTCCGGGCACGCCAAACGAAAGATCCGTCGAGCCGTACTTCTCCAGGCTTTCGAGCGAGACTTCATGATTTCCGATGATTAGTTTGGCGATCGCGTAGGTCTGGGCCGGAGTGAGTTTCTCCAGACCCGCAATAGGAACTCCCTGCAACTTGCTCACCAGCTCAACCTGGGGCGGCCGGCCGGGTGAAAAGATCAGATCGCTGACCTTGTCGGAGACTTCCAGCATCTGCTGTAAGACCTTGGCCAGATTTAAAGCGCCGGGCGTGGCCGGTGCTTCCGGGGCTGGTGGCTCTTGAATCGCGCTCATAGAGATTTGTCGCTCGTCACTTATTTGTAGGGGCAGGGCTCGTCCCTGCCCGGTTTTCACGGAAAGGGCAGGAACAAGCCCTGCCCCTGGAGTCTTCTATAGTGCTTTGATTACGAAGAACGTCACGTCATCGGTCGCGCCGATGCCTTCGGTCCAGTTAAGCATGTCGCGATGAATGAAATCGATCATCTCGCGCGAGCTGAGATGCCGGCAGTTGCGCACCGCTTCCACCAGACGGTCGCGGCCCCACTCTTCGTCCTTCCGGTTTGTCGCTTCGGTGGCCCCGTCGGTATAAAGCACGAGCACCTGGCCGGGCTCGATCGTCGCAAAGTATTCGTAGTAACGCGTGTCACGAAACATTCCCAGGGGCACGCCCCCGCGTTCTTCGAAATGCACCTTGCCATCGACCTCCATCAGAAACGGCGGATTGTGTCCGGCATTGCAGTAAGCGACCGTTCTGTTCGCCGCGTCCAGGATGCCATAGAAGGCGGTGACAAACTGATTTCGTTCGATCGATTCCCACAACAGGTAATTCACTTTGGACATCGAAATGTGCGGCGCATAGCCGATGTGCGTGGCCGCCCGCAAGCTCGCCCGCAGAAACGCCATCAGTAATGCTGCGGGCACGCCCTTGCCCGAAACATCCGCGATCACCAGTCCAATTTGATCGTCATAGATACGCACCCAGTCATAGTAATCGCCGGAAACTTCCTCGGTGGGAAAGTTGTAGGCGCTGATATCAAAACCTTCCAGCTGCGGATCGCGAGCCGGCAATAGTTCAAGCTGAACCTGCCTGGCTACTTCGAGTTGAGTTTCCAAACGTTGCTTTTCGATCAACTGCTCGTGCAGCATCACCTTTTCGATGATGATGGCTACTTGTGAGGCGAGCAGGCCCAGCACTTCCAGATCATCCTTCTCGTAAGCATTAAGTTCGTCGCTCTCCAGATCAAAGACGCCGATAACTTCATTATTGGAAATAATCGGCGCCACCATTTCGGAACGAGTGCGCGCGCGCGCGTTAATGTAGCGCGGCTCGTTTCGCACATCAGGCGAGATGAAAGGCTTGCCGCTCACCGCCACGTGTCCCACCAATCCTTCACCCATCTTCAAATGCAGTTCCTGCAAATCGTCAATGTCATAACCGCGCACAGCCTGGGTCTGAAACACGCGCGACTCTTCGAAGCCTCCTTCCGATTCCGAGATTGGCTGTGCTTCTTTGACCAAATAGATTCCCGCAGCGTCGTAAGGGATCAGCGAGTCGAGCGTGTCCATCACGAGATTCAATACCTCGTCGAGATCCAACGAACGACTGATCGTCTTGGTGATGTCGAGCAGCATCCGGAGTTTGTCGACTACCGACAGACCCACTGCTTTTTGAATTGTTTCGGGCATAAGAGAATGACCGTCCGGCGCGGTCTCACTGGTGTAGATTATACGTGCTCCAGGCGCGCCGCCGAAAGGCATTTATATTCCGGCCACAGATGCGTGACCTTGATCCGGTATTCAACCAGCGGACGGCTGACGCGAAAGTGACGCGCAATTTCCCGTGAATCTCTTCCTGCCAACACCAGGCGGCGGAGGCCTCCAAACGGAACCAGGGCGGCCGCGCCGACGGCGTAAGCTGCTTCTTCATCCGCCTGGTTGTAGTCGCGAGCCAGCATTCGTCCGCGCGGTCCGCTGGCGTTCACGTTCGATGCGTTCGGCCGATCGTCCTTCGTGATCGCGGCCAGGCGGTTTGCTTTGTGACCGAGAAAGACATGCGCGACTTCTTCCATCAGAGTAGCGCGGTTTCGTTGTCTGCCATGGGCCGGGTTAAGGATCACCACGCGCCAGCCATTCGGCAGTGGCTGCGAACAGGCGCCGCCTGACCATTCATCAGCAGCAGCTCCCAGCAAATGCGCGCGCGATTCCGCCGACAAGCCTTCGATGCTGTTGAAATCAACCACCAGAAGTTTTGCAAAATTGGCCAGCGCGAACGGATCGAGAGGTTGATCCCCGATGACGCCCGCGAATTCGCGCAGGCCGAGCGCACGCAACTCAAATTGTTTTCGCTTTTCGGCGGCAGGCAAAAGAAGATTTCGCACGGGCGATTATTGTAGCGCAAGTTGTTAACTTGCGTTGGCGGCAGCACAAATGTCAGAAGCTTGACCGTGAGGGAGCGCCAGAAACGAAAGAGGCCCTGCCTCACGGTCGGGCTTCTGACACAGGAATCATCCCCGCTTGCGCGGCGTGTTCTGACTGAACTGTGCGTACGCGACCCGGAAAAGTTCCGACAGCGCCCTGGCTGTATCCGCTGTCAGGTGCTTATCGGCGCGCAGGTGCGCTTCCACGATTTCAGGGGTTGATTCGTGCGGATAATAGACGACCGGTTTGGGATCGGTCGGGCTGCGATGGCCGTGATGCATGACGCGTTCGATCGGCATATCCAACCAGGATGCCAGCCGCGAGATGTTGTCGGCATCAGGTTTGCCCGTGCCGTTCTCAATCCGTGAAAGGGTGGAGGCGGACACTCCGGTCAAGTCGGCGACGTCACGCAGGCTCAGTCCCTGCTGTTCGCGGCGACGACGTACTGCGCCGCCCAGCTCAGATGTATTGACTCCGGATTTCTTTGCCATGGCCTAAAGCTTACCACTCAACAGTTTTAGCTGCAAGATATTGTTTTATCCAAGCAACAGCCACACAACCGCTTCGCGGTCCAAAACCCGTTCCGCATTAATCTCGCAATATCATCAAGTTCAGAGCTTCCTAAAGGACCACAAATAAAAAAGAGGCGGGACAAGTCCCGCCTCTAAAAACAAAGCTCGATCTAATTCAGCAATTAAGGCTGTTGCAGTCGTGCTCGGGTCGCGGCCCGGGCCAAGTCGCGTGCACGCGGCACCACCTCGATTGCTTTCGCGATTTGGGGATCTTCCTTCGTCAACACTTGCACCGCACTAACGGTGCCGTACGCCGCCATCGCCAGTTGAAAGCGGATCTGTTGTTCGATAAAAGATCGATTGCGATCGAGTGCCGGGGTAAACGACTTCCAATTGGCGTCCTTAGTCACGAACTGCTTGAAGGCGTTGAATACCTCGTCATTCATGGGATAGTCAGTTGCCTGCAAGTCATGTCCATACTCGATGGCCCGATCGATCTTGTATTTATCGAGAGTCGGAATGCGTCCGGTCGCAACCTCGCGCGAAAAGAAGAAGATCGGATCGCGCATGCGACCCTGCACGCCGGTAGGGCTCTGCGGCTTAACCGCTTCATCCGGCGTAATGCCACCGCCACCATAAACCGGACGGCCGGTATCGGTCCGGCTGGCCGGGCCGGCGGGCTTGCTCTGATCGTCTTTCTCTCTGAGCGTGCCTCCACGATAGATGTAGCTGTAGATACCGCCGTCGGAATAATCACGTTGGATCAACCGTCCGGAAGGCGTGTAGTACTTCGCCGAAGTTAGCGTCAGGCCCGCGCCATAGTCGAGTGGAATAATGCTCTGCACCAGGCCCTTGCCAAAGCTGGTCTGCCCGACGATCAGTGCCCGATCGTGATCCTGCATGGCGCCGGCAACAATCTCAGAAGCCGAGGCCGTAAAGTCATTGACCAGAATTACCAACGGCGTCCGATCCGGATCGGGGTTGCGCGAGTCGTAACTGCGATCGTTGCTCATGCCCGCACGGCCCTTCTGAGTCAAAATTCGTTGGCCCGCAGGCAGAAAAGTTTCGGCCACATGAACTGCTTGATCAAGAAAACCGCCCGGATTGCCCCGTAGATCGAGGACCAGCGAGGTCATCCCGCGCGAGTGCAGAAAATCGAGAGCTGACTGCAAACCCTCGAAAGTGTCATAGTTGAACCCGTGCGTCATGTCGATATAACCGACGCCCGGACGAATCAGGTAAGCGTCCGGCACAGAAGGCTGGGAAACTGCATCGCGCACAATTTCCACCACGTCAGTTTTGCCGGTGCCGGCATGGGTGATTGTGATCTTCACGTGGCTGCCGCGCGGCCCGCGAATCTTGTCACGCACTTCGGCCGATGCCTTGGCGTGCATTGAAATGCCGTCCACCGCGTCTATGCGGTCGCCAAACCGCAATCCCGCGCGCGAGGCCGGCGCGTTCTGAAAAGTAGCGGCCACGTAGGTATCCACCGAATCCCCAACTGTATAGTTCTGGATGGAAGCCCCAATGCCAAGGTATTCGCTGCGCTGGTCGGTCTTCATCTCATCGAACTCTTCGCGATCAAAGTAGTTCGAATGCGGATCCAGCACCCGCAGCATTCCCGTGATCGATGACTTGTAGACAGCATTGAAATCAATCTTGTTGCCATCAATGTAATTTGCCTGCACCACGTCCAGCGCTTCTTTGAAGTCCTGAGACACGGCCGCAATCCCGGATCCTGCCAGGCGGCGCGTACGCCGCGCGGGGGCAGTCACCGGCGCGTTCGCTTTGCCGACGCCGCTGGCCGAGCTATTGGTTTGATCGCGTTTCTGTTGAGCAAAAACAACAGCCGGGACAACCAGAGAAAGTAGGATTAGCGCCACCAGCGCCGGCGAGAATTTTTTCTTCACTTAAAACCTCACAAGGAAAGAAACCGAAAACCCGTTGATCTAAAGGGGAGCCCACCGATCGTTCGCGACGGATACGTCGTCCGGCAATCTTAACGGATGCCGCAGCAGCGAGCAAGGTTGCGTTGGAAAGATCGATACAGAACCGGGAGCGGTAGCGACCGGGTCAGAGACTCAACCTGATTCGTATGGCTGTTCTACTGTCGCCCGCTAAAGCGGGCTCGAGAATTCAAGGGGGACGTGATCCCCGGGTTACGCTCGCTGCGCTCGCTCACCCGGGGCTACTATATGCCGCCGCTCCGCGGCTCATTGACGCGGACATCCGACTTGAGCCCATGTTGCGTCCGACTCTGTCATTCAGGCGCAACCAACAAATCGTTGGACGCGAGCGGCGGGGCGTTTTTCAACTAGCTTGGCGTGCTTTTGATCAGGGCCTCGTCAACTCCCACGATACGACGCGGTGAACTTACCATCTTCTCAATCTTTTGGTCGATCGAATTTCCTAAACCGAATGCATCAGAGCAGTGCGCATGGCGGCAGCGGATTGCCAGCGGTTCGCGGGGTCTTTAGCGAGGGCGCGTTCGATCACTTCAGCGACTTGGGCCGGAACTTCCGCCGCGCGTTGGCGCAAAGGAATTACCTGACCTTCAAATATCGCCCTGACTGTTCCGGCAATGTCGCCATGCGGACCGAGATCGAGCGCGGTGTCCCCGGCCAGCAGGCTGTAGGCGGTCATGCCAATCGCGTAAATATCCGAAGTGGGCCGCACGTTGCGAAAGTCTCGGATTTGTTCCGGCGGCATGTAGGCGAAGGTTCCAGCCATGTCGCCGGCCATCGTGATCCCGCTCATACCTGATTGCGTAAAGCTTTTCGCCAGACCGAAATCGGTGAGTTTGGCGGTGAAGTTTGGCGCCGTGCCGCTGATCAGAATATTTGATTCCTTGATGTCCCGATGGATGTAACCTTTCGAGTGCGCGTACGCCAGAGCGTCGAGCGACTGGGTGACAATGTCGATCGCTTCGCGCAATGGCAGGCGCCCGCCATGAGCATCGGCCAACCGCGCCGCGTCTGAGCCTTCGACGTATTCGGTTACCAGATAGACGGTCCCGGTGTTGGTGCCGCTCTCGATGAAGCGAACGATGTTCGGATGGTCCAGCGCGGCGGCCACCTGAATCTCGCGCATAAAGCGGCGCAATGAAACTTCGGTCACCGCCACTTCAGGCAAGAGACTCTTGATTGCGACTTGCTGTCCGGTCTTTTCGTCTCTGGCCAGCATGACGCAGCCCATTCCCCCGCGGCCCAAAAGTTTAATCATCTCGTAGCCGGGAATTGGTTGTGGTTGGCGCTTCAGTTCTTCGCGGCAATCTTCGCAAAGAAAAGACATCTTCTCGTCGACGTGCGACGCTTCGGTCTGTTCACGACGACCGCAATTGGCGCATTCGACAAAGATCACACTCGGCCGGGTCAGCGTGGGCGCCTCGAGACCGTCGACGGTCACTGCTTGATCCGACTGCACCTCAACTTCGAGCACCGTCTGACCACCCTGAATCCGATCGCCGCTGGTCAGAAAAGCCTCAGGCACTCTTTGTCCATTCACGAAAGTGCCGTTGGTCGACCCGAGGTCGCGCAGAAAACACCGCGGTGGGGCAATTTCCAGCAGGCAGTGATGGCGGGAAAAGAACCTGTCTTCGGGCAGGTAGAGATGGGCCGTGTCGGCCCGGCCAATCAGAAAAGTGTCATGCTGATCGAAAGTGAATTCGCGCCCGGTATAGGGCCCAGCCAGGACTCTTAAAGTGACGCGCATGACAAGCGGCTACTTGCTGATTTCCAGATCGTCGAACGCTACTTCGCCCACGTCACTGGTGTACAGGCCGACGCGCCCACGGTGGTACTCGGCTTCATCGGTAGTCGAGGTAACGAATTGACCGTTGATGTAAAAGTCCATCTTCAGGTCGCGGATTCTCACTTCAATCTGGTTCGGCAACGTGCCGGTGCGGATTGTACTCGTCGGTGTCCAGTCGACGACTTTGGTTTCGGCGCCGGCCTTATGCAGCACGATTTTGTATTTTGGGTTAGCGCCGTTGTAAATCAGAAAACCGTAGTCTTCCAATTTGCCGTCCTTCTTGTCTCCATGAACAACGACGCCGTAGCCAGTGAGCGGCGGATTCCCGTCGATGCTGCGCAGACCCACGCGTACGGTAGCGTTCTCTGTCCTGTATTCCGATTTGTCCGGCCCGTACATCACGATGAAGCCGCCCTTGGTGGCGTGCATATGAAACTCTTCATCCTGATACCAGATCTTGCCGTACTGCGAATCGCCCGTACCCCAGGCTTTGTTATTGGAAAAGTCGTCGGTGAAAGTCGTCAAGGACGATCGCGAATTCGTGTTCGTATTAGTCTCGTCTGAATTCGTGTTCTTGTTCGTATTGCGATTCGCTGCCTTGTTCGAATTGTTTGAATTGCGATTATTAGTGTTGTCGTTCGTGATGCTGGCAAGAGCCACAATCAAAATCACGACGCCAATACCCATAAACACCAGCACTGCGCCAATCCCCAGTATCCAGGGCCAAACGCTCCGCTTTTGCGGAGCCGCCGGCGGCATCGGATTCCAGGCCGGCGGAGGTGTCGGCGGTGGCGGCTGTCCCGGATTAAAAGCGATCGTCGGCTGAGGAGTAGTCTCGCGCGCTTGCGGATACTGCACGGTTGCGCTGGGCTCGCCGGATGACGGCGCGGCTGGGCCGAGCAGCGGCGAGCCATCGTCCAGACAAAAACTCAACGCATCGTCGGTATAAGTTCGATTACATTGGGGACAGCGTTTCATGTTCGGCCTCTTTTTCTGAAGGGTGCAGCAGCGCAGGCTGCCAGGCGCCCAGCTTGCGCGTTCGGTCTGCGAAGTAGCGCGGCAAGTCTATACGAGAAGATGAATTGCACTCAAGTCTAATTTGGGAAAAGTAGCAAAGAGTTCAGTCAGGTCTGAACAAATCCAAAGACTCTTCAACCGCGAAGCGGTTGTGCAACACAGGCCAGGGTTGCCGCGCTTCGCGGCTACCCTGGGATCGCGTAGTAAAAAGGAACGCAACCCCAACTGGGTTGCGTCTCTTGCGAAAATCGAATTCGTGGTCGAAAGTTAACATTGAACGACCACAACTGATTCAACCGAGAAACACAACCTCGTTGGGGTTGCCATTCGTGGACCGTTCTCTAGACGTGACTGAGCATTCTTGCGCTTTGATCTCGCGCACTCAGTAATCACAGACTGGGGCCTATGCTACCAGAGGCTAGAGCGTGCGGCCGCAGCGTCCACAGAATTTTGTGCCGGAAGGATAGGTCGAATTGCATCCGGGGCAAAGAACTTCTACTGGCCGCGGTGCGCTCCAGGCAATTGCGCTGCCGCCCAGAGATGCTCCGCATCGACCACAGAATTTTGTCCCTGCCGGTTGGTCCATGCCGCAACGCGTGCAGCGAATCCTGGACGAGCCCACGCCGGGCTGGTTCAAGCTGGGCGAGCCTGCTGGTTGTGGCATCGGTGTCTTGGGCTGCAGAGCGCTGTCGGAAGTCACCGGCTGAAAATTCGTATTGCCACAACGGCCACAAAACTTCGCGCCCGCGGCAAAGCGTGATCCGCATTTGGTGCAAGCGACGACTGCGTGCGCCGGTAGGGCCATTCCGGAAACGCTGCCGAGACTTCCTCCCTGTGAAGGAGAGAGACCGCTCGAAGGCGCATTCTTGAATTGGGCCTGGATGATCTGTTCATCGCCGTCGGCGCGAATTTCGATCACTCGCTCGTCGTCCGGGTCCCCGCCATGAGCGACACGCAGCACATGCTGGCCCGGCGGAATCGACTTCAGGATGACGCGGCCCGATCGCCCGATACTTCCGTGACGCTCGTCGTCGACATACACTTCCGCGCCCGTCGGCGCCATTACTACCAGGCGCGATTCGCCTTCTTCTTCCTTAACCGAAGCCCCGCTCACCGCCTCGTCA
>Ga0070698_100000942_pt1 | contig 31836 bp, 28 predicted proteins | sample KBSK1502metaG_FD_65477 | JGI IMG/M metagenome (GOLD analysis project Ga0070698, IMG submission 65477) | Corn, switchgrass and miscanthus rhizosphere microbial communities from Kellogg Biological Station, Michigan, USA - KBS K1-50-2 metaG | ecosystem: Host-associated > Plants > Roots >... | reverse complement strand
CTGGCCCGGCACCAGCATCCGCCGCTGGCCCGGCACCAGCATCCGCCGCTGGCCCGGCACCAGCATCCGCCGCTGGCCCGGCACCAGCATCCGCCGCTGGCTCGGCACCAGCATCCGCCGCTGGCTCGGCACCGGCGTCCGCCACAGCACCGGCACCGGCATCCGCCACAGCACCGGCATCTGCCGCGGGCCAGGCACCGGCTGCCTCAGCCGACGCGACCGACGCGGCCAGCCGGTCCGGGTCCAGGTCGGCCACGAAGACCCGCTGCAGCATGTGCCAGTCCGCCGGGTGCGCGGAGATCCCGTCCTCGAAGGCGCGCGCGATCTGCTGCGTCATCGCCGCGGCCTGCTGCTTCCTGTCAAGGCCGGCCGACACCGGCACCTCGTCGTAGAAGCGGACCCCCCAGCCGTCCGCCTCGAACCAGAGCGAGACCGGGATCAGCGCCGCGCCGGTCTGCACCGCGAGCGCGGCGGGCCCGGCCATCATCCGCGCCTTCTCGCCGAAGAACTCGACCTCGATGCCGGTGCCGGTGACGTCCCGGTCGCACGGCAGGCAGACGATCCGGCCAGCCCGCAGCCGCTGCGCGAGCATGCCGAACGGCCGGCTGCCGCCGCTGGCAGGCAGCACCTCCATGCCGAGGCTCTCCCGGAAAGCGACGAACCGCTCGTAGACCGACTCCGGCTTGATCCGCTCCGCCACGGTGGTGAACGAGCCAGCCCCGCGGGCGATGATCCAGGCGCCCGCCTGGTCCCAGTTGCCCATGTGCGGCAGCGCGAATATCACCCCGCGCCCGGCCGCAATGTGCTCGAACGCTGCCTGCACGTTCCCCTCGTCGCGCATGCCGGCGATCAGCCGCGCGGTGGGGATCACCGGCAGCCGGAAAACCTCCAGCCAGTACCGCGCGTACGAGCGCATCGACTTCCTGGACAGCGCGCGCAGCTCGCCGCCGGTCGCCGCCGGGCCGAGCACCCGGCGCAGGTTGGCCTCAAGCACCTGCAGCCGCGGGCCCTGCCGCCGCCAGGCGATGTCCGCCACGGACCTGGATACCCAGTCCGCCCAGGACTCCGGCGCGCGGCACACGACGGACCAGCCGAGGCCGTAACCGGCGTCGATCAGCCTGTCTTTGAATCCGGGCATCCGCTACCTCCGTGGACCGTCGCCTGGCGAACGGCTAGCACCCGCTGCGCCAGTGTGACAGTGCTCAGGAACGCAAGTACCCAGAGTCCCACGGCCAGCACGTACGGCACTCCGAGCCCGGCCAGGCCAGCAGCCACGAACCCGATCACCAGCCGCTCCGTCCGCTCCGCGATGCCGACGTCGCAGCGCACGCCCAGCCCTTCGGCGCGCGCCTTCGCGTACGACACGAGAGCGCCGGTCACCAGGCAGTACACCGCCAGGCCTGCCAGCAGCGCGTCGTGCCCGCGCAGCACCGCCCAGGCCGCGAGCCCGGCGAAGACTGACGCGTCGGCGACCCGGTCCAGGGTCGAGTCAAGGAACGCGCCCCACGCGCCGGTCGTGCCCTTGATCCGGGCCAGCGTCCCGTCCAGCATGTCGGCGAACACGAAGAACGTGCAGACCATCGTGCCGGCGAACAGGTGACCGGTGGGGAAAAGCGCAAGGGCGCCCGCTGACACCCCGAGAGTGCCAGTCACGGTCAGCGCGTTCGGGGTTACCGGCGTCCGGGCCAGCGCCTGGCCGACCGGCGTCAGCAGGCGGTTGATGGCTGGTCGCAGCGCGTTCAGCATGGCCGTCTGATCCTACTGGCGATCCGGCGGCCAGATCTTACTTGCCGGTAGGCCCGGCGATTGTGCCCGGGGGCTTGTGATCCGGTGGCCGGGAGGTAAAGGCTGGTCTGCAGGCAGTGCGGCGAAGTAAACCGGCGAAAAGACTATAGGAGGCGGCGGCGATGGCCGATAAGACAGGCAGCTCGGGAGCCGCGGGCAGAGTGCCCGCGGCCGGCCAGGCTGACAGCGTGCGCAATGTCGTGCTGGTCGGCCACTCGGGGGCAGGGAAGACGACGCTGGTCGAAGCGCTGCTTGTGCACACCGGCGCGATCCAGCGGGCCGGGCGGGTCGAGGACGGCACCACGGTCAGCGATTTCGACGAGGTCGAGGTCAGGCAGCAGCGCTCGGTGAACCTCACCCTGGCGCCGGTCCGCCGTGGTGACGTCAAGGTCAACCTGCTGGACACGCCGGGCTACGCCGACTTCACCGGCGACCTGCGGGCGGGGCTGCGGGCCGCCGACGCGGCGCTGTTCACCGTCTCGGCTACCGACGGCATCGACGGCCTGACCAGGATGCTCTGGGAGGAATGCGCCGCGGTGGGTACCCCGCGCGCCGTCGTGATCACCAAGATCGACCACCATCGCGGCGAATTCGACGAGGCGCTCGCCGCCTGCCGGGACGCGTTCGGCGACTCGGTCGCGCCGCTTTACCTGCCGGTCACCGACGACCAGGGCAGCGTCAAGGGCCTGATCGGCCTGCTGTCCGAGCGGTTCTACGACTACTCATCCGGCGCCCGCGCGGACAGCGACCCGAGTCCGGACGACGCGGACCGGATGGCCGACGCCCGCAGCGAGCTGATCGAGTCGATCATCCAGGAGAGCGAAGACGAGTCGCTCATGGAGCGCTACCTGGCCGAGGAGCACATCGACGTCAAGGTGCTGATCGAGGACCTGGAGAAGGCAGTTTCCCGCGGCAGCTTCTACCCGGTGCTTGCGGCCGCCGCCCCGCACGGCATCGGCCTGGACGAGCTGCTCGAGGTGATGACCGAGGCATTCCCCGCCCCGCAGGAGCACCCGCTGCCGGCGGTGACCTCGCTGGACGGCAAGAGCGTGAACGGCATAAGCAGCGATCCGCAGGGCCCGCTGCTTGCCGAGGTGATCAAGACCACCTCGGACTCCTACGTCGGCCGGATCAGCCTGGTCCGGGTGTTCTCCGGCACCCTGCGGCCGGATGCCGTGGTGCACGTTTCCGGCCATGGCCGGGCCGATCGCGGCCACGCCGACCACGATCAGGACGAGCGGGTCGGCGCGCTTACCTCGCCGCTCGGCAAGCAGCAGCGCACCGTGGCCCAGTGCGCCGCCGGGGACATCTGCGCCGTTGCCAAGCTCACCACCGCCGAGACCGGCGACTCGCTGTCGGACAAGGACCGCCCGTTGCTGATGGAGTCCTGGGTGATGCCCGAGCCGCTGCTGCCGGTCGCGATCACGGCGAAGTCCAAGGCCGACGAGGACAAGATGTCGCAGGCGATCGCCCGGCTGGTCGCCGAGGACCCGACGCTGCGGCTGGAGATGAACGCGGAGACCCGCCAGCTTGTCCTGTGGTGCATGGGCGAGGCGCACGCGGACCTGCTGCTTGACCGGCTTTCCAGCAGGTACGGCGTGGCGGTCGAGACCGCGCCGCTGCGCGTGCCGCTGCGGGAGACCGTCGCAGGCAAGGCCCGCGGCCTGGGCCGGAACGTCAAGCAGACCGGCGGGCACGGCGAGTTCGCCATCTGCCACATCGAGGTGGAGCCGCGGCCGTCCGGCTCGGGGTTCGAGTTCATCGACAAGATCGTCGGCGGGGTCGTGCCGCGGCAGTTCATCCCGTCGGTCGAGAAGGGCGTCCGCGCCCAGATGGAAGCCGGCGTGCTGGCCGGCTACCCGATGGTGGACATCAGGGTCACCCTGTTCGACGGCAAGGCGCATTCGGTGGACTCCTCCGACATGGCGTTCCAGAAGGCCGGCCGGGCAGCGCTGCGGGACGCCGCCGAGAAGGCCCAGGTCCTGCTGCTTGAGCCGGTCGACGAGCTGTCGGTACTCGTCGCCGACGACTACGTGGGCGCGGTCATGTCGGACCTGTCCTCCCGGCGCGGGCGGGTGCTCGGCACCGAGCCGGTGCCCGGCGGCCGGACGCTGGTCAAGGCGGAGATACCGGAACTGGAGATCACCAGATACGCGATTGACCTTCGGTCCATGTCGCACGGCACCGGATCCTTCACCCGGTCGTACCTGCGTTACGAGCCGCTGCCCGCGCATCTCGCCGACAAGGTCGCCGAGGCCTCGAAGCCCGGCTGATCCCGGCTCGCGCGTGGCCGGCCCGCGGTCAGGCAGGCAGCCGGCACCGCTCAGGCAGGCGGCACCGCGTCAGCCGGCCGGCCACGCGTCGGCGATCAGCTTGCGGGTGTCGGCCAGCAGCTGGGGCAGCACCTTGGTCTGCCCGATCACCGGCATGAAGTTGGTGTCGCCGCCCCACCGGGGCACCACGTGCTGGTGCAGGTGCCCGGCGATCCCGGCGCCTGCCACGCCGCCCAGGTTCATCCCGATGTTGAAGCCCTGCGCGCCGGACGACGCGCGCAGCGCGGCCATCGCCCGCTTGGTGAAGTCCGCGAACTCGGCCGTCTCCGGCTCGTCCAGGTCGGTGTAGTCGGCGACGTGCCGGTACGGGCACACCATCAGGTGCCCGGCGTTGTACGGGTACTTGTTCAGCACGGCGTACACCAGAGCGCCGCGCGCGGCGATCAGGCCGTCGGAATCCGGCATGCGGGGGATCTGGCAGAACGGGCAGTCCGCGGGGCCGCCGCGGCCGGCCGGCTTGTCCTCCCCCTTGATGTAGGCCATCCGGTGCGGCATCCACAGCCGGCCCATGCCGTCCGGGACGTCCGGGATGTCCGGCACGCCCGTCCCGCCCTGGCCGCCGGCCTCCCCCGGCCCGGATGCTGCGCTCGGCATGCCGGTCAGACCTGGATCCGTTCCGCCACCGCGGCCACGATCTCGGCGACCGCGTCGGCCACCGGCACCCCGTTCTTCTGCTCGCCGCTGCGGTACCGGAACGACACCGCCCCCGCGGCCACGTCGTCGTCGCCTGCCAGCAGCATGTACGGGACCTTCTGCCGCTGCGCGTTCCTGATCTTCTTCTGCATCCGGTCGTCGCCGGCGTCGACGTCGGCCCGGATCCCGCGGGCGCGAAGCCGGGCCGCGACCTGCTCCAGGTACGGGACGTGCGCGTCCGCGATCGGGATGCCGACCACCTGGACCGGTGCCAGCCACGGCGGGAACGCCCCTGCGTAGTGCTCGACCAGGACGCCGAGGAACCGCTCTACCGACCCGAACAGCGCGCGGTGGATCATGATCGGCTGCTGCCGCGAGCCGTCCGCTGCCTGGTACTCCATCCCGAACCGCTTCGGCATGTTGTAGTCGAGCTGGATGGTGGACAGCTGCCAGCTGCGCCCGATCGCGTCCCTGGCCTGCACGGAGATCTTCGGCCCGTAGAAGGCGGCGCCGCCGGGGTCGGCGACCAGGTCCAGGCCAGACTCCTCGGCGGCCTCCCGCAGCGCCTCGGTCGCGTGCGCCCAGTCCGCGTCGGTGCCGACGAACTTCTCCTTGGCATCGTCCCTGGTGGACAGCTCCAGGTAGAAGTCGCTCAGCCCGTAGTCGCCCAGCAGGTCGAGCACGAACGACAGCAGGCTCTTGATCTCCGCCCCGGCTTGCTCGCGGGTGCAGAAGATATGCGCGTCGTCCATGGTGAGGCCGCGCACCCGGGTCAGGCCGTGCACCACGCCGGACTTCTCGTACCGGTACACGGTGCCGAACTCGAACAGCCGCAGTGGCAGCTCCCGGTAGGACCTGCCGCGCGCATTGAAGACGAGGATGTGGAACGGGCAGTTCATCGGCTTGACGTAGTACTTCGCGCCCTCCAGTTCCATCGGCGGGAACATCCCGCCGGCGAACCACTGCAGGTGGCCGGAGGTCTCGAACAGGGCCGACTTGGTGATGTGCGGGCTGTAGACGAACTCGTAGCCGGCTTCCTCGTGCCGCCGCCGCGAGTAGTCCTCCATGGTCTTCCTGATCATTCCGCCCTTGGGGTGGAAGACCGCGAGGCCGCTGCCGATCTCGGCAGGGAACGAGAACAGGTCGAGCTCGGCGCCGAGCTTGCGGTGGTCGCGCTTCTCGGCCTCCGCGAGCATCGCGAGGTACTCGTCCTGCGCGTGCCGGGACGGCCAGGCGGTGCCGTAGATCCGCTGCAGCTGCGGGTTCTGCTCGCTGCCCCGCCAGTACGCGCCACCGGTCCGCATCAGCTTGAACGCCGGGATCTGCCGGGTGGTGGGCAGGTGCGGGCCGCGGCAAAGGTCCGTCCAGCGCAGCTCGCCGGTGCCCGCGTCGAGGTTGTCGTACATGGTGAGCTCGGCCCCGCCGACCTCGACGGACTCGTCCTCGGCAGCCGGGCCGCCCTTGAGCCCGACAAGCTCGAGCTTGTACGGCTGGGCGGCCAGTTCCGCCCGTGCGTCATCCTCGGTGACGACCCGTCGCGCGAACAGCTGTCCCTGCTTCACGATGCGGCGCATGCGCTGTTCGATGGACTTCAGGTCTTCCGGGCTAAACGGATGATTCACATCAAAGTCGTAGTAAAAGCCGTTTTCGACCGGCGGCCCGATGCCGAGCTTCGCCTCCGGGAATAGCTGTTGCACCGCCTGCGCCAGCACGTGCGCGGCGGAGTGCCGCAAGATCGCCAGGCCGTCCGGGCTGCCGATGTCCACCGGCTGCACGCTGTCGCCGTCGGCGAGCGGGTGCGCCAGGTCTTTCAGCTCGCCGCTGACCATGGCTGCTATGACGCGGCTGGCCGGGGCAGCCTCGTTATCCCCGTTATTGCTCTTATCGCGGTTAGGCAGTTCCAGTGCCTGGCCGGCCGTCGTGCCGGCTTCCACCACGTGCTCGCGTCCGGCGAGGGTGATGTGAAGCTTGTCGGCAGGCACTGGCTGCTCCTAGGGGCGGAAGGGTGATGCCGGCGGCGACCGCCGCCGGTACCCCCGATGCTATCGACCCCCGGCCGGTCCCGTGGCCCGCCGGTTTCGGCAGGCGGGCCGTTTCCGTGTCCAGCGCCGCCGCCCGTGTCCAGCGCCGCTGGCGGACGTCATCCCGGGACGCTGCGACTGCAACGACGTGGCGTTTCGCGCGTGCTGGCGCAGGGACTCGCGCTAGCCGGCCATGTTCCGCGTCAGGCGGGCGGGGGCGAGACGGTGACGAGGGTGCCGTAGGTCAGGAACGGCCAGGCCTTTGCCGCTGGCGCGAGCGGCAGCTCGACGCAGCCCAGGCTCTGCGGGAAGCCGTAGGACGCCCGCGGGAAGTAGTGCACGGCCTCGCCGGACCGGAAGTAGGCGACGAACTGCACCGGGTCGGCGTACTTAGTCCCGTCCGGGTTGGTTCCCTTCATGATCTGGAAGCGATAGCGCAGGTAGACCGGCGCGGTGCCGTCCGCCGTGGGCGCGACCGGGATGCCGGTGTTGGCCAGGTTGCGGAACACGACGTGACCGTCGTGCCAGATGGTCAGGGTTTCCGGGCTCTTCTTCGCGGCGCGCGCGTAGGTGTAGCCGTGGACGCTGCGCTGCCCGGCGGCCACGGCCCTGAAAAGCGCTCGCCAGACCCCGGAACCGGCGATCCCGTCCATGGTCAGCCCGTGATCGGACTCGAAGGCCATCACGGCGCCCTTGAGCATCAGGCTTGGCTGACCTTCCTGCCAGAAGGTGCGCAGCTCGCGGGGGTAACCAGGCTGCCAGGTGAAGATCCCGGCTGGCGGACTGAATGCGGCGGAGCGCTGCGCTGCGGCGTCGCCAGCCGCCGGGCTGGCCAGGCCGGCCGCTGGCGCCCAGGTCAGCGGCAGGTAGCCAAGCTGGGCGAGTAGCTGGTCGAGCCTCGTGGTGGACCAGTGGCCGACCCTGAACTTCACGACCATGCGCTTGGCCAGCGTGCCGCCGGACGCTGACCGCATGCCGGAGACGCCGCCGGGAACCCGCACCGTGACCTGAGCCTGCTGCGCGAAGCCCTGCTTGGGCACGAACTCGACCGCGCTGGCACCGGACCGCTGCCAGCTGCCTGCGATGTGCGGCGACACGGTCGGCATCGGCGAGTCGGCGGCGAGCGCGGCGGAGAACTGGATGCGCACCGGGGCGGCGCCGTCCACGTGCCTGGCGTGCCGTGCCGGGGTCACGGACAGCACCCGCAGCGGCTGCGCGGACGACCGGACGTGCGCGGACTGCGAGGCCTGCCGCGCGTCACCGGTGGCCTCGGCCAGGCGGCCAGACTGCCCGGCCTGCGCGTGACTCAGCGCGAACCATGTCCCGGTTGACAGCAGCGCCATGATGACCACGGCCAGGATCATGACGCGGCTACGCAGCCGTCCCACACTGAGCAAGATAGGCTCCTCGCCTTACCTGGCCCCCCGATGCGGGTGGGCAAGCTCGCAACTGGCCTGACTGCGCCCCAGCCGCTCCTCGGTTGTGACTCTAGGCGTCAGCTGCGCCCGCCGAGGCAGCTCCGGATAAAGAATTTAGCGAGAATTGGGACACGGATTCATGACGGCCCCCGTCGTCATGAATCCGTGTCCGGCCCTATCGGCCCGGTGCCCGGGCCGGGCTTGTCTGCGGCGGCGTGCCCGCTGCGCTACGGCCGGCGTGCCCGCTGCGCTACGGCCGGCGTGCCCGCTGCGCTACGGCCGGCGTGCCCGCTGCGCTACGGCCGGCGTGCCCGGTGCGCTACGGCCGGCGTGCCCGCTGCGCTACGGCCGGCGTGCCCGCTGCGCTACGGCCGGCGTGCCCGCTGCGCTACGGCCGGCGTGCCCGCTGCGCTACGGGCGGCGTGCCCGCTGCGCTACGGGCGGCGTGCCCGCTGCATCGGGTAGCGTCTCCGCTGGTCAGCGGCCGAACTTCGGGCTGAGCCGCACGCGTTTTTTTACTCAGCCAGTGACTGTCACCAGGCTTCCGTAGGTGAGGTACGGCCAGGCCTTAGCCGCGGCCGGCATCGGCAGTTCCACGCAGCCAAGGCTCTGCGGACTGCCATAGGAACCGCGCGGGAAGTAATGCACCGCGTCGCCGCCGTCGAAGTAGGCGACGAACTCGACGGGATCCGCGTAACTGCTGCCATCCGGGTTGGTGCCGCGCATGATCTGGAACCGGTACCGCAGGTACACCGGGAACGTGCCGTCCGCCGTCGGCGCGACCGGGATGCCGGTGTTGGCGGCGCTGCGCAGCACTATGTGGCCGTCATGCCAGATCGTCAGCAGCTCAGGACTGCCCTTGCTGGCGACCGCGTAGGTGTAGCCGGCCCGGTTGACGCGGCCGTGCTCCGCGGCGCGGAACAGGGCGCGCCAGACGCCTGTCCCCGCGATGCCGGTCATGGTCATGCCATGCTGCGCCTGGAAGGCCATCACCGCGCCTTTCAGCAGCACGTTCTGGCGGCCCGCGTGCCACTGGCCGTGCAGCGACGCCGGGTAGCCGTGGTGCCACCGGAACATCCCGGCCGGCGGGCTGTAGGCGGCCGCGACCTGGGCAGCCAGGCCGGAATCCGCGGCCGGTGTTCCCGCGATGCGGCCGCCATCGGGCCGACCGGCGCCTTCGCCGAGCGGGTTCCAGGACAGCGGCAGGTAGCCGAGCTGGGCGAGCAGTTCGCTCAGCCGCCGGGTCGACCAGGCCCTGGTCCGGAATCTGGCGACTACCGGCCTGGCCAGCAGTCCGCCCGCGGCCGTGCGGACGCCGGCCTGGCCGGCCGGAATCCGCAGCGTCAGGTGACTGGACGGGGCGAACGGGACGGCGGGCCTGAAGGTCAGCGACGGGCCGGCCTGCTGCCAGCTGCCCCGCACGGCGGGCGTCAGCGTGGGCATCGGCGATCCCGCCGCCAGCGGCGCGGAGAACCTGACCACGACCGGGTTGCCACCGTCGACGTCGCGGGCTCCCTTGGCCGGCCAGGTGGAGGTCACCCGCAGCGGTCCGGTGCTGGCCGACTGCCCTGCCAGCGCCGCCCTCTGCACGCTCGCCGCGGCCGGCTGGCCGCGCGATGCGCCGTGCGCCAGCGCGTACCCTCCGGCCGTCACCGTCACGGCGGCGACCGCCGCCACCAGCCCGATGACCCGCGCCGCGGGGCGGCCTGGCGCTTCATGACGCCCTCGCCCGCGCCGCCCGGCCGTGCTGCCCCCGGCAGCCGACTCCGGCTCCCGGGCAGCCGACTCCGGCTCCCGGGCAGCCGGCTCTGGCTCCCGGGCAGCCGGCTCTGGCTCCCGGGCAGCCGGCTCTGGCTCCCGGGCAGCCGGCTCTGGCTCCCGGGCAGCCGGCTCTGGCTCTCCAGCAGCCGACTCCGGCTTACCTGTCTTACCGCTCTTACCGCCGAACCGTTCCATTCCGAACACGCCGCTCCCCCGTGCGCCGCACGCCACGGCCACTCATCACCCTGAGTCGCCAAGCGCGCCTTTCTGACTACTAAGCGTAGCGTTGATTACCCAGCGTTCATCGCCGGAAATCCAGCCGACACGTAAACGATCAGTAACGGTAGCGGCTTCATGATCACGGAGGGTTATGGGGGCTGCACACCCCAAAACCTTCCGTGATCATGGAACGACTCCCGCGATCTCGGCGAGCAGCGCCTCGCGGTTGGCCAGGATGAACTCCTTCAGCGCGGTCGGCACAAGGTCGATCGCCGCAAGATCGTCTCCGTGCAGGTCGACTCGTACCAGCTCGTAACTGCCTCGCGCGGGATCGCTGAATTCCGGGTCGCAGCGGGCCGACCAGTCCAGACTGGTCAGCCGCGCAACGAAGAAATGCTGAACGGCAATCCCGGCATCCGACGGCCTGCTGTGCAAGAACACCCGCGACGCTCCCGCCGCCACCGCGCCCATTTCCTCCGCGATTTCCCTGTGCAGCGCCGCCTCGATCGAGGCGTCCGTGTCCTCGACTCCACCACCCGGTGTCGTCCAGTACACCGGCTGCCCCGGCTTGGTCCGCTTGATCAGCATCAGCCGGTCGTCGGCATCCACCAGGACCGCCCGGGCCGTCCGCCTGCCCATAGTCGCCGCCGATCGCGTCGCCATGGCGCAAATCTACGACCCTCGCATCGGGACCGGCCTGCGGACTGCCGCCGCTGAGAAACACCGGCGGGCGGCTGGCGGCCTGCGGTGATCGTGCCGAGCAGGCCGTGGCTCTCATCCGCAAGGCCTGCGGTGAAGAACACCGTGCGCGGGGTGCTTGCGGCCAGCCCACGCGGCTTCGTCATCAGGGGATGGACCTTGGAGATGTCCCTGGTCCAGATGGCCTGAGCCGCAGAGCCGCAGGCGATCGGAGATCGGGTCCCACGTTCTCGATATGCCGGGGGTAGCGCTGCGGTCACGCAGACTGGCGTGGGTATTCAGGCGCCAGCCCCGGAGCATGCTGGGTGCGCCTAATATCCGTACTGTGCTGTAGACTGCTGCACATGGAGGAAACCCGCACCGAGAAGATCTCGGTGAATCTCACCCCGAGCGTGCTGGCGCGACTGGACGCCATGCGGGCCCGCCGCCGCTGGACGCGCTCCACGGCAGCCGCTGTCCTGATCGAGCACGGGCTCGACAGTGAGGACAGCATGACCGACCTGGCGGGCAAGGCGGTCACGAGCTAGCACAACGCCGCGCTCGCGCGATTGCCGCGACGGTGAGCGAGAGATGACGGCCGGGGGCGCTGAGATCAGCGCACCCGAGAGGAAAGACATGAAGGACTACCTGCTCAGCAAGGGCGACAGAGACGAGATAGCCGAACGCGGAACCAGCCACAGCGAGCTGGCTGCCGGGCGCCGGGCCGGCGGCGCCGAGGCCAGGATGACCGAGCGCACGGCAGCCAGGGCCGGCCGCCCCGCGCGGTGGCATAGCACCGAGGCCACCACCTCGTTCGTGTACCTGGGCGTAGTCGTCGCCGACGACACGATCTACCGGCTGAGCAGCCTCGGGAAGCGGGCCGGCATCCTCGGCCCGCTGGCCGGCGCGACCGCCGAAGTCGCCGACGGCACCAGCCGCCGCACCCTCCCCCGCGTGCTCACCGTCGTGGGCGCGCTGAGCAAAAAGACCAGCGCGGCGGCATTCGTCGTCACCGCTGACGGCGAACTGGCCCGGCGCAAGCTGGACGGCGCAATCCCGGTCCGCCGGGCCCAGGCCCAGACAATCAAGTTCAACGCGCTCGTCCGCCGCTCCGCGCTCAGCCACCCGCCCGGCATCTGAGACCACCCACCCGCCGCGGCCACCGAGCTCCACTGAATCTCGTCCTACCGTGACCACGGGAACGTCCCGATCCTCGAACCCGCGAACCAATGGGTCGTTGATCAGGGGGTTCAACGATGATGACGCCGTCGGTGGCGGAGCGCCGAGCGCGTCGGGTCGGGCACGAGATGCTCTATGCAGAGTTGCTCGGCCCGTTCTGTCTGCATGCCAGCGTGCCGGGCCGTGTGCTGGTAGCTCTCGTGGCGATAATTTCCCGGCTCGCAATGCTTCGTAGTGGCCCGTGAGTTGGGGCGGCCGGCGGGCGGGCTGTCGTCAGGGGGGCGCCGGCGAGCTGGCCTGGGCTGGGCGGCCTTGGAAGTCGAGCTGGCCGGTCAGGGCGGCGCCGCGCAGGATGTCGGCGAGTTGTCCTGCTTGCGTTCCCTGGCCTTCCCGTTCGGTCTCGACGGGCGGGAACACCGAGCGGATGCCGCCTAGCAGCCCGGCCAGGGGTGGTGCCGGGTGGCGGCTGGTAGCGAACAATGCCTGGCTGGACACAAGGGCCAGGATGGCGAGCACGCTGTCCAGGCATTCGGCGGCCCGGTGCTGGCTGCGGTAGGCGCCGAAGCTGGGCGTGGCGATGTCGTTCTGGGTGTCGTTGATGGTGGCGGGCAGCAGGGTGGGCGCGGCCAGCGCCCGGGCTTCTTCGACCAGCCCGGTCGCTACCCAGCCGAACAGGTTGGTGGCCCCGCCTGAGGCCCCGGGGATGAACCCGGCCGGGGCGAGCAGGTGCGGAAGCCCAGAGGTGGCGCTGTGCATGGCGGTGACCTGGCGCTGCGCCACCAGGGCCAGGTCGGCCCAGGAGGCGGTCAGCCAGTCGATTGCGGGGGCGGCGGCGCCGTTATGGAAACCGCCGGTCGACAGCACGCGGCCGGATGGGTGACCATCGCTGGCGGGCAGGTACACCGGGTTCTCGGTGACCGAGCCCAAGGCAGTCGTAGCGGCGTGAGCCACCGCCTGCACGGCGCGCTGAGCCTGGCCCAGGATTTGGGGCAGGATGCGGTAGCTGACCGGCGCCTGATGGGCCAGCCGGCCTGATGTGACCGCGCCGCGCAGATGGCCGCGCAAGCGGCGCAGGACCGTGCGTTCTGCGTCATCGCCCCCCAGGTCATCAAGGGCCTCGTCGTAGGTGTCAAGGGGGGCACGGAACGCCTCGGCCGAGAGCGCGAAGATCGCCTCGGCCAGCCGCAGGCGGTGCCCCGCGTGCAGGGCAACGTCGGCGGCCAGCGCGGTGGCACACGGAGAGCCGTTAATCAGGGCCATGCCCTCGCCCTCCACCAGGTCGCCGGCGTCCACGGCGGCCATCACATGCATGAGGGGAAGGATCTCCCCGGCACCTGCTTGCCCGTCGAGGGGCACCCGCGGCAGCGGCCCGTCCAGCAGGGCGGCCACATGCTGGGCGAGTTGCGGACGTACCTTGGCGTGGCCGCCGACGAAGTCGGCCAGCCGGGCGAAGACGATGCCTCTGACGACACGCTCATCGAGGCAATCCCGGCCGAAGCCCGGCCCACCCCCCGGAAGCGGCGCGCATAGCTGCGCCGTTCCTCCGGCGGAATCGCCGTGCCGACTTCGACGCCCGGCCGCGTGGTCACCCCGTAAATAAACCCTTGCGGGTTAGAGCGCAAAAAGTGCTCGAACCCTGCGCGGGCCTCACCCATTACCCGCAGTGCGGCCGGGCCGATGGCGACGTCCTCGCCGTCTACGGTTACCCGCCGGAACGCCTCAAGCGTGAAGTCCTGCCGTGCGTTGAGGACGACGGTCATTTCTCCTCCTGGTAGGCACATGGCGGGTGCAGCGACGCGAATGCCGGGGAAGCAAGGCCTCAGTCACATGCGTGCGGAATCCCTCCGTTCCAACGGGCACCACTCCATAGTGCGGGACGGCCACCTCGGCCGAGAGCCAGGCGGCCCGGGCGGCCGTGTCACCAACCGGGACTGGCGTAATATCGGCCGTTCGGGGGGGCCGTTCAAGGCTCGCAGTGATCGGGCTGGGCCGGGGATTGCAAGTGATCGGGCTGGGCCGGGGATTGCAAGTGATCGGGCTGGGCCGGGGATTGCAGGAGGCCGGCGAAGCGGCGGGCGAACAGGTAGGCGTCACCGGGCCAGCGCGCGGACAGGTAGTTGCGGTCGGTCACGGCGAAGGCTGGCGAGTCGTCGGTCGCGGTGCCGCGCGCGGTAAGGGTTACCGGTCCTCGCTCGAACTGGCTGGCTGGGTCGTCCAGGGCGGCTTTGACCTCATCCTCGACATAGGCAGGGTAGGTCCGGTAGTAGCGGCCCAGCCGCCAGGCGGTAGCCAGGTAGGCGACGCGTTCCATGTATTTGGGCAGGCAGGTTGTCCGGCGGCCGGCCAGGACGGACCGGCCGGTGACGGTGTCGCGGGTGCGCGCCAGCACCAGGACGCCGTGACAGATCGCGCCGACCGGCCTGCCGGTCGCCCAGAACCGGGCGACCTGCTCGCGCAGCATCGCCGAGCCGAGGTATTGCCGCATCCCCGGTGCATGCCCGCCGGGCAGCAGCAGCCCGTCGAAGCGGGCCGGGTCCAACCCGGCCCACGCCTGCGCCGAGTTGAACTCCGCAGACCTGGTGAGCTCGTCGTAGAAGCCCTTGGCCTGCGGCGCGGCGCCCAGCTGCCCGAACAGCACGCCGGTCAGCAGCCGCGGATCAGCGGCCGGGACCGGGCCGGCCCGCTCGGTGGCGAAGACGACCCGGTGCCCGGCATCACGCAGGACCCGCCACGGCACCGCGACCTCAGTGACGTCGAAATCCCGGTCCGGAAGCGGGATCAGCACACGCACCCGGCAATCATCGCAGCCCGCCCACCGCCGGACCCAAACCATGACCCCCGGGCGGGCAGGGATTGCGGCCGCACAGTTCACCGCAAGCCCTGACATGGCGCGGCGGCCCGGGTCGGGGGGAGCGATCCCGGGCCGCCGCTTTCCTTTGGTGGCCGCAGCAGTGCGAAGGTGAAGCTATGGGGCGCTGGTCGGCTTTCCGGTGGGGTGGCTGGCCGGCTTTCCGGTGGGGTGGCTGGCCGGCTTTCCGGTGGGGTGACTGGCCGGCTTTCCGGTGGGGTGACTAGCCGGCTTTCCGGTCGGGTGGCTGGCCGGCTCTCCGGGGTGGGCCACCGCCGCGCAGTACGCCGTCACGTTGGCCGCCCCGCCCGCCGCGGTCGCCAGGTTGCGGAAGGCCACCGCCTTCTGCTTGGCGCTGCCATCAGCCTTCAGGTGCGCGTACGCGGTGCACAGGCCGTACGCTGCGTGGCCCGTCGCGTCCGGCCCCACCGGGGTCGCCGAATGCGTCGGCTGCGCGCTCGGGTTCGCCGGGGGTGCGCCGAGGGTGTCATGAGCGAATTTCTGCATCGAGGCTGGCAGGGCACCGGCGTATGCCGCGGCAGCAGCACCGCCAATGGTGACCGCCGCGGCCGCGGCGGCCGCGGCGAGTTTGGCGCTGAGCAGCGAGGTGAGCAAGGGATGCCTCCTACGGCGTGAGCGGGTCGGTTCAGCAGACATGCCGACCGCGCCGCGGAACACCGCCAGGACACTGGTCTCGGCAGCCAGTTCGGTCATCGTCGGCGCTGCGTTGAGCGCGGCGATAGCCTCCGCCACCGGGCGCAGCCCATCGGCTGCGTCCCCGGGCAGCAGATTCCCTGCAAGCAGCGCGTCGCAGGCGGGGTCCCCGATCGGAGGGACATCGCCTCGCGCTGGCCACGGGAAGATCGGCATGTCACCGTCCGAAACGCCACGGCCGGTCACAGCGTTACACCCGTCGTGGCCATGGTCTGCGCAAGCCGCCGCAGACCGCGGTGCGCAGCGACGCGTACCGCGCCCGGGCTTCGGCCTACTATCCGCGCCACCGCCTCGGTGTCCAGGCCGGCCAGGACCCGCAACAAGATCACCTCCGCCTGGAGGGGAGGCAGTGCCGAGATCGCCGCGATCGCCGCCGCGGTGCCGAGATTCTCCATCGCCTGCCCGGCGGCATCCTGCGTCCTCGGCTCCCGGGCGCCTGGCAGCTCAGCGAGCGACGCCACCGGGTGCCGGGAACGACGGCGGACCTCGTCGATCGCCCGCCGGCGCGTAGTCGTGAACAGCCACGACCGCCAAGCCCGTTCGTCCCCGCGGAAGCCGGTCAGGCCCCGGACCACCTGCACCCACGTCTCCGCCGCGACGTCCTCGGCAGCATCGGGCGCGGCCACCCGCAGGTAGCGCAGCAGGGCCGGGTTAGCATCACGCCACAGCACAGAGAAGGCAGCCTCGCTGCCGTCCTGCGCGGCGGCCAGAATGGCCGCGAACTCCTCGCCGATCACAGAGGCGAGTATCGGCACCGGCCGTGGTCATCCGCAGCGGATTGACGATGTCAGACCGGATTGTTCCCGCATTGTTCCCGCGTGACTGATTCAGCCGCGCCAGTTGCCACCCGAGGTCACCTGCCTGCAGGGCACGACGAACCGCCGCACCGATGTGACGGACCGTAACAGGCCCTCGAGCCCGCGGGCAACTGGGATCAGGTGGGCCCCGGTTTCCTCGTCGCCCGGGCTGCCAGACATGCCAGTGGTGGTTACAACGCTCCGCCAGTGGCCCGTCACCGGCTCACGTAGTCTCAGGGCATGCGATGGTGGCGACGCCGCAGAGGAGTCAACACCGCGCGGTGGCACGCTCCGGACGCACCCGCACCACAGACGCTCGTCACTCAACACGTTAAGCTCATTGTTGATCATGCTGGATTAGAGGTCAGGAAAAGGCGGAAGACTGCAGTCGCGGACGTCTGGGAAAACCATCTTCGGATGCCGTGGTCCGCAGTGAAGGCCATAAACTTCGCTACCGACAGGCACGATCCTATTGTCGCCCTGTATGTATGGACCGCGTTCGGCGAGCGTCATCATGTGGCGGACTCGGGATTCCTCACTCGCTCGGAGTGGACTCGACTGGGCGAGATGATCGCCGAGTCGACTCGCGGCAGCCTGACTCTTGACCTGGCAGGTCGCGACAATCCACGGTCCACGTCGCCGGATTGGTGACCGGCTCCGCAGCGCGCCTGCCCGTCATCGTGGCGGCCGGTATAAGCGAAGCAGCCGAAGAACAAGACGTCACCGGGCCCGCTACCGCAGCACGCGAGATGTTACCGGGCGCACCGGCTTGGCCGACCTCCACGTGAAGCTCCGCGCCGGACGAGCGCCTGCGGATCTGGGATGAGACCATCACGGCGCTGAAGATCCATACCGGAATATCCCGGGCAAGTTGTCTCCCAGATTCCTCCCATCGGCACGAGCGAGCCGTAGCCGCTGGACCGTCAGTCAGTGCAACCAGATGACAACCTGCAGGCAACCGGCCCGCAACCGGTGGTGGGCGATACTGGGATCGAACCAGTGACCTCCTCGGTGTGAACGAGGCGCTCTCCCGCTGAGCCAATCGCCCGCCGCCCTGGGCCGAAGCCATCCGCCCAGGGGCATACCACAGGGTAGCGCATGACGGCAGGGCAGCATGCCCCGCGCAGCCCGCGGCCCGCGGACCGCGCCGAGCGCACAACTGAAAGCTTTATACACGGACATTAAACTCGAATTACTGGCTTCAACGAGGATGTAACGGAGGTATAAACTGCACTATGCCCCGGACAGACCAGGGTGACCGTCGCAACCCATGCAGCGAACCCCTCCAAGCCTGCCAAACGCCGCTCAGCGCGGCATGCGCGTGCAAGTCGGCCGCGCCCGATCATAGCCCGCCACCAATTTTAGCTAACTTCGGGTGACGTCCAGGTCACAGCGCGTCGCACCTGGTCAAATTCAGCACCCGACGGCGAAATAAACGTCCAAATTCGAGAATCGTTTGACCGGGTCGCAGCCGGTTTGTTGACTCGTGACCGAGGTTACGGTGACCCGAGTTGCGGAATCTTATCTCCCGCGACGACTTTTAGCCGGTAGCCACGCCCAATCAGCTATCAGCGACCACATGGTCGCACGCGAAGCCCGGCAATCCGGGACACCACTAGACAAAGGTTTGCCCGATGATAAACAGCAGCGCTACCGTCTCCGCGGAGCTTGGGCTCACGCTGGTCGTCCCCGAGCACGGGACCGTGCCCCTGGTCGCCAGCCTCTACTACAGTGCCGACGACCCCTATGCGATCCGGATGGCGTTCCATGTCGGACTGGACGAGCCGGTCGAGTGGATCTTCGCCAGGGAACTGCTCGCGGCCGGCCTTGCTGAGCCGGCCGGCGAGGGCGACGTCCAGGTCTGGCCAGGCTCGCCGGACGGCCGCGAGGTGCTCAACCTCGCGTTGTCATCCCCGTTCGGCCAGGCGCATTTCGAGGCGCCGGCCAGCCCGACAGCGGATTTCCTGCGCCGGACCTACGGGCTTATCGCGGCTGGCCGGGAAGACGAGTTCGTCGACGTCGACAGCGAACTGGACGAACTGCTCTGGCGCGCATAACCGCCAGGCCCGCATTCGTGCAATCGGCAACCATGGAATCCGCAGCCGCGCGATCCGCAGCCGGACAATCCCGCAACCGGACAATGCAGCGCACGTAATTCGGTAAGCCCCCGCTAGTCCCGGCCAGGCCCCGCCCAGCCTCGCTAGTTCTCCGCTCCAGGAAATCCCTAGGGATCCGGCTCCGCCGCCGAGCGAGCGGCGAATATCTCAGCCGCCCGGCGCGTCACCGGCCCGGGCGCGGCCGGCAGCGGCACCCCGTTGACCGCCCGGATCGGCTGCACATCCCTGGTCGTGCCCGTGAGGAACGCCTCGCCCGCCGCGCCGAGCGCCCCCAGCGCCAGGTCCTCCTCCTCGGCGCCGGCCCACTCGATCACCAGCCCCCTGGTCACGCCCGCCAGGCAGCCCGAACTCAGCGGCGGCGTCAGCAGCCGCCCGCCGGACACCAGGAAAACATTGGTGCCGGTCCCCTCGCACAGGTTCCCCGCGGTATTCGCGAAGATCGCCTCGCTGCCGCCGCGCTGCCTGGCATAACCGAGGGCCAGCACGTTCTCCGCGTACGACGTCGTCTTCAGCCCGGCCAGCGCACCACGGTCATTCCGCGGCCACGGCACCGTGACCACGTCGCAGGACGTCCCTCTGGCCGGCCACTCCCCCAGCGCCACGACGGCGGTCAGCCCGGTATCCCCCCGCTCGGAGCCCAGCGGAGACGAGCCCCCGGTCAGCGTGATCCGCAGCCGTGCCCGGTCCGGCGGGCCCGCCGCCGCGAGCAGATCCCGGACGCCCGCCTGCAGCGCGCCCAGGTCAGGCTCGGGCAGCCCAAGGCCCGCCGCGGACCGCCGCAGCCGCGCGAGGTGCCTGGTCAGCGCGAACGGCACGCCGGCCGCGACCTTGACAGTCTCGAACACCCCGTCGCCCACGGTCAGCCCGTGATCGAACACAGAAACCCGGGCGTCGGAGTCGGCCAGCAGCGTCCCGTTGATCCACACCGTCATTGGGCCGACGCTATTTCAGGCCGCCGCAATGCGCACCCGCCGCCGCGCAGATCTGCGGAATCAGCTCGTCAACCGCGACGATCTGCCCGGACACCTCGCGGTCCACGGCCATCATCGGCACCCGCGCCCTGACCACGGCAACCGCCGCGGCCAGCGGCTCGCTCGGCGCGCCGATCGCGGCCCGCAGGTCGATGCCCGCCGCCGCGCAGAGGATCTCGACCGCCAGGCAGGTCCGGACGTTGACGATCACCTCGCGGAGCTTGCGCGCCGCCGTCCAGCCCATCGAGACGTGATCTTCCTGCTTGCCCGAGGTTGGGATGGTGTCCACGCTGGCCGGATGGGCGAACACCTTGTTCTCGCTGACCAGCGAAGCCGCGGTGTACTGGGCCAGCATGTAGCCCGAGTTGGTGCCCGCGTCCGGAGCCAGGAACGGCGGCAGCCCGCGGGACGACGCCGGGTCGAGCATCCGGTCCACCCGCCGCTCGCTGATGCTGGCCAGCTCGGAAACCGCGATGGCGAGCATGTCCGCGGCGAACGCGAGCGGCTCGCCGTGGAAATTCCCGGTGGTCATCACCTCGCCGTCCGCAACGATTACCGGGTTGTCCACCACCGCGCCGAGCTCGGTGTCGAGCACCCGCGCCGCGTACGCGAGCACATCGCGGGCCGCGCCGTGCACCTGCGGGGCGCAGCGGAGGCTGTAGGCGTCCTGCACCGCGTGGCGGCTGTGCCGGTGGCTGGCCATCAGCGCCGAGCCGGCCAGCAGCGCCCGCAGGTTGGCGGCGCTGTCCAGCTGGCCGGGATGCGGCCTGATCAGCTGGACCCGCTCGTCGTACGGCCGGTCGGTGCCGAGCAGCGCCTCGATCGACAGGGCGCAGGCCACGTCGGCCGCCTGCAGCAGCAGCCGCGCATCGTGCACCGAGAACGCCAGCAGGGCCTGCATCGGCTCCGTCCCGTTGACCAGCGACAGGCCCTCCTTCGGGGCCAGCTCCAGCGGCTCGATGCCGTGTTCGGCGAGCACCTCGGCGGACGGCCGGCCGAGCGGGCCGTCGCCCGGCGCCCGCAGCCGGCCCGCGCCGATCAGCGGCTGCGCCAGGTGCGCAAGCTGCGCCAGGTCGCCGGAGGCGCCCACCGACCCCTTGCACGGCACCACCGGCAGCAGGTCCGCGGCCAGCAGCTCGAGCAGCCGCTCCGGCAGCGCGGCGCGGACGCCGGAGTAGCCGGCCGCCAGCGTCCTGGCCCGCAGCAGCAGGATCGCCCGGACGGTGGCGTCGTCCAGCGGCTCGCCGGTGCCCGCCGCATGCGACCGGACGATCGCGCCCTGCAGCGCGGTCAGGTCCTTCTCCCCCACCCGGGTGTCCGCGAGCGCGCCGAACCCGGTATTCACCCCGTAAACCGGCCCGCCGCCGGCGATCGCCGCCGCCACCACCGCGCGGCTGGTCTCCATCCGCGCCGCGACCTCGGGGCCGAGCTGCGCCCGCGCCGCGCCGGACGCGACGTCGACGACATCCGCCACGGTCAGCGCGTCCCCGTTGACGATCACTGTTCGCATGGCTGCCAGCCTGCCACCCCGGCAGGCTCGCGGCACGCTCGGCATCACCTGAGTACTTTCCGTCGCCACCTGCTTACTGCCGGAGATTTGTAACGGATCCGCCCGGCTTACTCCAGGGCGGCTACCCGGACCACGCTCCGGCGCGGGCCGAACTGTCCGCCGGCCATGCTGAGGTCATGAGCACCGGACAATCCGTTACCGCTGAATCTCAGCAGCACGCCACCGTCAGTCCTGCGCAGCAGGTCGCCGGCAGCGTGGCCGGGTGCATTTCTTACGCCGCGACGTGGCATGCCTGGGAAGGGGCTGCGGGGCGAGTTTGCCGGCCCGGCGGGATCGGCTAGAGTTTCTGAACGCACACCGGTCCTGGCCGGGTGCGCGGCTCCGCGGGAGCGGGGCTCATGCGGACGTGGCTCAGCTGGTAGAGCATCACCTTGCCAAGGTGAGGGTCGCGGGTTCGAATCCCGTCGTCCGCTCGGAGGTGCCGGACGCCGTCTCGCGAGCCGACGTTGTCAACACGGCTCTTCGAGACCCGGGCTGGCTCCTTTTGGCGGAACTAGCCTGTGGCGGAATGGCCGAGTGGCTTAGGCAAGGGCCTGCAAAGCCCTGTACGCGGGTTCGATTCCCGCTTCCGCCTCGCGGGCGGTTAGCTCAGCGGGAGAGCACTTCCCTGACACGGAAGGGGTCACTGGTTCAAATCCAGTACCGCCCACCAGGCCAGAGATTATTTTTCGAATACATGCCCAGCCGTGCTGAGGCTCTCAAAGAGCCAATGAGGTACGCGCTCCTCATCGTTTCGACCCGTTCAGCGAGAAGCGCGAATGGCTCAGAACAGCACCTGCTGACCGCCCGGGATGCCAGCCGCGGACGCCCTCTCGATGGCCGCCTCGATCTCCCCCAGGCTGGCGCCCTCGGCGAGCGCGGCCAGGATCGCATCCCGGATCGCCACCGCCCGGCCGCGCGGGCCGCGGCGATCGGCAAGGGGTGAGTACGGGTCCCGGCGCCGGGCCAGGTAGTCGCGGGAGTTCTCTCCAGGCGACCCGGCGGCTAGGTGCCCAGCGGCCTGGCAGCTGGGCTCGTCGCACCGGTGCCGGATCACCGGCAGGCGGCCGGTGACCGGATCCGGCCGGGGTACTCCCCTGCTGAGCAGGTAACCATAGATGTGCGCCGGGACGACCAGGCTCCCCGGCCGGTCCGCCGCCGCCCGGCGGGTGCCGGCCCGGAATCGCCCGTGACCGCCCGACGACAGTGCGCCGAGGAAGTACGCGCATCGCCCGGGGCCGCGCCAGTAGGCCTTGCTGTAGTACCTCCCCCGGGCCTCTTCGTCCTGCGCCAGGGCCTCCCACAGGTCTCGGGGAATCCGGCCGAGCTGGTCCCGCTCCCCCGCGGGGCCGCCGGCCGCTGGCCACCTAGCCCGGAGTGGCCTGACGAGAACGGTCATACGTCCACAGTAAGTCGCTTACCGGACATGTCCCGGGATTGGCGGCGGCCGGCGCGCCCATGCCTGGAACCGCTAGCGGCCGGCCGGACCGCCGGTCGGGCCGTCTTCGGTGGCGGTGGCCGGGTGCTTGCCAGAGGAGGGCAGGGCCGCTCGGGTTGACGGCCTGGTGCTGGCCAGGGCCCCGCGGCTGCGGCGGGCATGAAGCTTGCGCAGCCGCACGTCGGCCGCAGCCAGCCACCGCCGCGGGCCCGGCAGGTCAAGCACTAGGGCGGTCGCCGCGACCGTGCCGACGCCGACCGCGGCGCCTGCGATCGTGTCGGTGAAGTAGTGGGAGCCGAGACCGATCACTCTCGTCGAGATGACGCAGGCAAGCGCGACGGCCGCCGCCGGGATGATCAGCCGCAGCACCGGTGTCAGGGCCCAGCCTGGCGGGTTCAGCATGAGCACGGCCAAGACGGCGGCGAGGGCGAACATGGTCGTGGTATGTCCGCTCGGGTAAGAGAGGAAGCCGAGCTTGGTACGGCCGACGAGCGGCTTGAGCACGTGCTCCGTCAGCTCAACGGCCACAGGAACCGCGACCGCGGCGAGTACGGCGCCGTTGGCCCTGCCGGTCACCAGGCAGGTGACGGCGATGATCACGATCAGCGTGGCCACCGGGATCGGCTTTCCCGGCAAGGCCAGCCGAGACAGCAAGTCATGGTGGGCGCGGTACATGGCCTGGATCCGTGGGTCAACGGATCGGTCAAGCCAGTCCAGCCCGGTGTGGCGCGCAAACAGGACCGGCAGCCCGGCAACGATGACCGCGCAGCAGGCGGTGAGCACCCAGGCCAGCGGCCGGGCGGCCACCGGAAGCAGCGGCCGGGTGATCGCCGGACGCAGTGACCCGGCCGGCGCCGTCGTCTCTGCTGTCAATCCAATCCCCCCGCACGCGGTACCTTACCGCACCGGGTCAGGCTGGCCCGTCCTCGCGCCGGGCGAGGATGGCGGCGATGTCGGCCGGGGACATACCGTGCAGGTGTAGGTAGACCACTGGCGCGCCGGCTGGACGGGCTGGGCGATGAGCCCCGCCCCGGGTGCCACGGACCATCACCGACGCCCAGGCGGAGGAGGTGGTGGTCCGCACCCTGGAAGAAGTCCCGGAGGGCGCGACGCACTGGTCCAAGCGGGAGCTGGCTAAGCGGGCGGGGATCTCGCCGGCCAGCGTGCACCGCATCTGGCGGGCATTCGGGCTGCAGCCGTGGCGCACCGAGGACTTCAAGATCTCCCCCGACCCGCTGCTGACCGGCAAGATCCGCGACATCGTGGGCATGTACCTGGCCCCGCCCGAGCACGCCGTGGTCTTCGCGGTCGACGAGAAGCCGCAGATCCAATGGTTGTCGATGAGGTCCTGCTGCAGGTACCGCCTTCGGGCACGAGCAGGTCTGCCGGGTCCCATGCCGCCAGGCGGGCTTCCTGTTCTTCCTGGGCAGGCGGCGCACCTGGCGGGCCGTTCGACGCGCAGAGCCTGCGCAGAGGCTGGCTCGACAACACCGGCAGCCCACGACACTCGGCACCCGCCGCGCCCGGCGCGATCCGGAGTGGTGGCTCTCCTCCCAGGACCAGTACGGCTGTCAGGGGATCGACCGGGTCGACGTGGCCGCGCTCGGCCCGCACTCGCCGGTGCCGCCCGGCATCCCGGCGCTGCCCGGCCCCGGCCAGTACTACGCCTCCCTTGCGCTGGCCGCGCTGCTGCGCGCCCTGACCGTCGCCGGCCTGGTCCTCGCCGGGCCGTGGCTGACCATGGCCGGCTCCGCGCTGCTGGCGCGGCGGGCCAGCCGTCCTGCCGGGCTGCTCGCCGCCCGGCGGCTCGCCGACAACCCGAAGGCCGCGTTCCGCGCGATCAGCGGCCTGATCCTCGCCGTGTTCACCGCCACCGTCGCGGTCGGCATCATCACCTCCATGACCGAAAACCACGCCTTCCAGACCGGCGGCGCGGCCGGCAAGAACATCCTGATCACCGGCCTCACCGGCCCGCAGCAGGTGACCGGGCCGAACACGCCCCCGTCCGGGGTCACCGTCCCGCAGTCGCTGACCGGGCGGCTGCGCGACGTGCCAGGAGTGAGCACCGTATTGGTGAGTCACCTCGATCCGTTCGGTACGGCGGATGACAGCCTGGTCGACTGCGGTCAGCTCGCCCGCCTGCCCGCGCTCGGCACCTGCGCCCCGGGCGCCTCCGTCGCCGCGGTCAACCTGCAGCCGAGCGGTTCGACGCCCGGGGCGCACCGCACGCAGGTGTGGCCGGCCGTGGACGTGCCGGCCAGCCGCCTCGACAGCCTCCCCGCGTCGGGCATCGTCGTCGGCACCGACGGGTCGGTGGCCGCGATCGAGACGGCGCGGACGATGATCGAGACCGCGTTCCCGTTCCATGCCTCCCCGGCCACGGTCTACGAGACGCAAGGCGAGCAGCTCCTGTCCGCCTGGCAGCAGCTCGCGGACGTGGTGATCCTCGCCAGCCTGCCGATCGCCGGGTGCAGCCTCGCGGTCAGCGTGATCGGCGGGCTGACCGACCGCAGGCGGCCGTTCAGCCTGCTGCGGCTGACCGGGACCCCGGTCGGGCTGCTGCGCCGGGTGGTCGCGCTGGAGTCCGCGGTGCCGCTGCTGGCGGTGGCGATCGTATCGGCGGGACTGGGCCTGCTGGTCGCCGAGCTGTTCCTGAGCTCCCAGCTCGGGCTGAACCTGCGGCCGCCGGGACCGGCCTACTACGGCTTCGCCGCGGGCGGGGTGCTGCTGTCGCTGGGGATCATCGCCGCGACGTTCCCGCTGCTGGCCCGGATCACCGGCCCGGAAGCGGCCCGGAGTGAATAACCGGGGGATTGCCGCACTCATTCACCGCGACCCCGGCGCGTGATCCGCCGTAGCCCACCTCTCGCCTCCTGAAGCGGACCGGGCGAATATCCGTACCCATAAGTGACAAGTTGTCGCGGCACCACATGAGGCGTTTTTCGTCCCGGTAAGTCCCAGCTTCGGTGGCCCCGGGTTCAGTCCGGCTGGTTCGTGCGGTCTGCTGGCGGTATGGGTGATAACAGGCTGGAGCCGCTGGCGCTGTCGGAGGCCGGGCGGCGGACGCTGGAGAACTGGGCGAAGCGGCGCAGGACCGCCCAGGGGCTGGCGCTGCGGGCGCGGATCGTCCTGGCCTGCGCGGACGGCGGGCCCAACATCGCGGTCGCGGCGCGGCTGGGCGTCAACCGGGGCACCGTGACCAGGTGGCGGGCCCGGTTTCTGGCCGCGATACGGCGAGCGGCCTTGCGCAGCTGGGTGCAGCGGGTGGCCGAGACCTGGCCGGGCGACGCGGACATTTTCGTCTACTTCAACAACGACCAGGGCGGCGCCGCGGTGCACGACGCGGCGGCTTTCGCGGCGATCGCCCGGCGGGCGGCGACCCGGCTGACTATGCCTGGTCGATGAAGACGCGGCGGGTCTCGGCGATCCGGCTCGGGTGCCGCGCATACAGGTAGGCCATGTAGATGATCCCGAGGACCATCCATACCCCGACAGCCGGGCCAGCGTAGGACAGCGGCGCCGGCAGCGGGGTGATGAAGGAGAACACGGGGATACCCGCGCCGGCGAAGAAGGCCGGAACGAACGCCGCGATGCCGAGCACGGGGAACACCCCGTGCAGCAGCCAGTTGAACTCGGCTCTGCGGTACCGCGCGAAATACACGATGCAGGCCAGGTTCAGCAGGATATACAGCGGAACGAACACGTCCACGATGATCGTCGCCGTGAGCTCGAACGCGATAAGCGGCGTGTACTGCTCGCCGAGCCACAGCGCCACCCCGATGGTGACCAGGAGCTGGGTGACCAGAGCGATGTAGGGGGCCCGGAACCGCCTGGTCAGCAGCGCGAACGCCGCAGGCAGCAGCCTGATCCGGCCCATCGCGAACAGGTTGCGGGTGGAGGAGTTGTTCGCGGCGTTCTGGTTGGCGATCACCGAGTTCAGCAGGGCGAAGAACACGACCACGTAACCGACGGTGCCCCAGCCGCTGCGGGCCAGCACGTTCTGCCACGGGTTGCCGCCGCCCGCGTTGACGAAGCCCAGCATCCGGCTCGGCCCGTAGAACACCGTCGACGCGTAGGTGTTGAGCACGTAGAAGAGGCCAACCGCCACGCAGCTGATCAGCACGGCGAGCCGGACGTGGCGCCGGGGCTCATGCGCCTCCTCGGCCAGCGGCGCGGCCTCCTCGAACCCGATGAACGCCAGGATGCTGAAGATCGACGCGGTGACCACGCCAGAGAACCCGCGGTACGTCGGGTTGTTCGCAAAGTGCGTCCCGAACACCTGGAGCGTGTTGTGGCCGCCGGCCTTGACAATGAGCGTGACAGCCAGCCCGAGTATCACCAGGATCTCGAAGGCGCCGAGCAGCTGACCAGCGCCGGCCGACGCCCGGATCCCGAAGTAGCCGAGGGCGAACACCAGGATCGTGCCGAGCACCGTCCAGATCCACCACAGGTTCTGCGATATGCCGAAGTCCGCGCTGAACGTCCCGGCGACGATGATCCCTCCCAGCTGAAGGGCCAGAAAGACTCCGCCGATCAGCAGGGCAAGCTCGAACGCCCAGGCGACCAGGAACCCGAGGCCGGAATGGAGGCTGTTGCTGACATAGGTATAGAACGATCCGGCCGACGGCATGTGCTTGGCCATCTGGGCAACCGAGCTCGCCACGAACAGCGAGGCGACAAGCGCGAGGATCACCGCAAGCGGCGTCGCCCCGCCGGCGAACTCCATGCCGATCGGGATCGAGAAGGCCGTGGCAATGGCCGGCGCCATGAACGTGATCGACTGGAACAGGACGCCGCCGAAGCCGACGGCCCCCCGGCGCAGCTCGTGGCTCGCCTGCTCGCCGGCCACCTGCCCGGCTCCGGCACTGGGTACGGGAATTCCTCCGGTTGCCATTGGCCTGCTCCTCGATAAGAACGCTCATAACGGACCGGCCTCGGCAAAAATATAAACTGTTGTGACACCGGAGTCGAGATCACACAACGCGGACGCCGGCAGCCACTCGTGTCGTCCATGACCCCAGCAGCGGACGTGCATGCCGAAATCGCGGGTTCTGGTGAGGCAGCGCAGGCCGAGGAATTGGCTGGTCCGGGTCTAGATGGTCAGGCCGGGGTCTTGTCCCTAGAGGCGCCAGACGTGAGCCAGCACGCGGTCAAGTGACCGGGGGACCCGGCTGAGATCAAGCGCGCCCACAAGCAGGCGCGCGTATTGGCTCTTGCGGCCGGATCGGGTCCCCATGAACCGGTGGAGCTGCCTCTCGGGGCTCTGTCCTTGCTGTGCGGGCTGCTTCTGGAAGATGCGGAATGACCGGATCTCACCTTGACCCTGGATGATTTCTTCGACCGAGGCGGCGCCCAGGGCGCGGATCAACTCGTCCTCCAGGTCGGCGGCGCACACGTAGAAACCGAGTGCTTCCATATCGGCGCGGGACAAGCCGGAGCCCAAGCCGGCCCGCTCCAGAGCGCGCCGGAAGTAGCCTTCTTCGGCGGCGTCACACAAGCCAGCCAGCCTGACGTCGAGCCCGTGCGGGCCGAACAGGCCCAGGAAGCGGCCGATGCTGGTCGCGCCCCCCATGTGCACGATGGAAATGCCTTGCGTACCGAGAGTCCGGCCGCGTCGCTCAGCCAGCGCTTCGAGCGCGGCCTGGTCGCTCATCCCCTCGACAAGTATGACCGCCCGCGACCCGGCGACAGCGGCCAGATCGAAGTTCATGATCCAAGCATTCCATCGCCTTCAGACCCGCCGGATCCGTCACCACACTAGTATCCGGGCCTGATCATGCTTCGGCAGAATCTGCGGCGCCTGCCACCATACCGCCCGGCGCAGTAGCCAGTATCCAGCTGCCGCCGGCACTACGACCGGGCACGCACGTCCTTGCTGACACTTCAGACCCACGGCACTCGCCGCAATGCTCTGGTGCGCGTTGGCGGGCAGCCAGCGTCCTCATCTGCCGCAGGTCGCGCGATTCACGCTGAGTAGCGGGCGGGCTCTTACCGCTTTCGGGCGCGCACAACGAGGAAGTAAGGTGCGATCTGGGTGTCGGCGACCTCTGGGTGGGTGGCGGCGGTTTCTTCGTCGGCGTGGGGCTCGGCGATCGCCTCGATGGTCAGGCCGGCGGCAAGGACGGCACTCAGCCACCCGGTGAGGGTCCGGCGCGCATAGGTGATCGTGAACGGCTGGTGCCTGTCTCGCATCTGTGCCGGTGCGGCGCTAAAGGTCCAACTCTCGGTGAGCGGGCCCTGGTAGAAGTACTCGCCGACGGTCCGCGCCTGGCGCACGCCTGATTCGTCGTGCAGCCATCGCCCCGCTGGCGCCGAGATGACCGGGTGCAGGACCGAGAACTGCACGAACCCGCCGGGCCGCAGAACCCGGGCCACCTCGCGGAGCGTTCGCTCGGGATCGGCGACGTCCATCAAGCTCATGAACGCGGTGACGGCATCGAAGCTCGACCCGCGGAAGGGGAGGATGGCCCCGTCTGCGACGAGGTAGCGAATCCCTCGCCCGTCCTCTCTGGCGGCAGCCGCGATGAACGACTCGGCGACATCGAGGGCAACAATGCGGGCGCCTTGGCCAGCGAGCAGGCGGGTGTTATGTCCCTCACCGCAGCCCAGATCCAGGCACAACAGCCCATCAACGGGCGGGAGCAGCGCGAAGAACGCGGGGGTGTTCACCAAGTCCCGGTAGACGTCGAACCCGGCCCGCGACAACTCCGTCCACGCCGGCGCGTTCTCGTTCCACAGCCTCCGGGTATCTGGCCTCTCCACTCCGTCATGCTTACACGCCCACTACGGCGAAGAACCAAAGTGCCGGCGCTCGGTCATTCATGATATGCGGGTGATCTTCATGAAGATCTTGACAGGCTGACAGGCCTGTTCTTCGTGGAGATGGAGGGCCTGCATGCCGGTCACCGTTGTGCGTCTGACCCGGTCGCGTGATGCGGCCGGTGAGCTGATAGCGCGGCTGGGCGTGCCGCTGCTGGATGAGTACCTGGAGTTCCTGGCTGGCCGGTGCCGGCCGAACACGGTGCTGGCCGTGGCGTATGACCTGAAGGTCTTTTTCACTGTGGTGGCCAAGCCGCCGCGGCGGGTCCGGCCGGCCGATGTGCTGGGGTTCATGACCATGATCCCGCCCCTGACCCGGACGCCCGTCCGTCACCCCGGCCGACAGTTCCAGCAGGTCATCGCGGACCGCGGGAGCCGGGACCAGGCTGAGGGCAGCGGGCAGGCCGCCGGCCAGATCACCGGCAGGCCCGGACATCAGCGGCCCGGCCGGCACCGGGCGGTCAGCGGCAATGGCACAATCAGGCACGGCGAAGCTCCGGCAGGTGAGGGGTCTATAGGAGGACACCTCGGGGCTTCGCCTTACTTCAAGATCAGGCACGCCGGGCGACAGCATATCGTTACAGAACGTCACATCACGTCAGCTGGAGACCACCAGCCCGGCACTAAAACGATCTTGAAACGGCCGTGCTGGCTCCGCTGTCCGTGCAGTGACCGGCCTGGTATTGAGGCGGCCTTCTTACCTACGAGCGCATCGCAGCCATGTAGGCCGCCGCTGCGGATGGGTACGCCCCGCCTGAGATCGTGTGGTCTTTCCGGTTGAAGTAGGACTCGTAGGCCACGTGGTGCCTTCTGATCCACCTCAGCATCGCGGTGATGTAGTAGCTGTCGTCACCGCCTCCGCTCCGCACTGCTGACCGGGACGCGAGCCCCCACTCGGGCACGGTGATCGGCTTGCCGTGCGCGGCCGCGAACGAGGCGACCCAGTTCAACCCATGCGGCTGGCTCACGATCCAGGACCAGCGGTCGGCCGGCGTACTCGCGGGATGGCGCCAGTACCAGTCGTAGGCGTCCACGCCGATGTAGTCAACGTAGGCGTTGCCGGGGTAAATCCTGGCGGGCTGCACGGACGCCGACCCAAGGTTGAGGTTCCAGTCGAACCGGAACGACTGACCGGGCACAGAGCGCATCACGGTGACGATCCTGCGGTAGTAGGTGACCCAGGCGCTCGGGTCGTAGAAGGCGGACCAGCGGTACCAGGACCCGTTCATTTCCCAGCCCACCCGCAGCGAGGCCGCCCCGTACCTGTAGTGGACGAGCGTCTGGGCGAGCCTGCGGAAATAGCCGTCGTAGCCCCCCCGCGCGCCGGCCCGCAGGGTCGTCGACGAGCCGTCGATCAGCATGGGGACCGCGATCACCAGCGGGGTCCGCGCTGCCCGCCACTGGCCCAGTTCCCAGGTCGGGCTGTCGAGGGCGGTCCAGCTTTGCGAGGACAGGAAGTCAACGGCGAAGTCGGCCGGACGGCCACGCCAACGACCGAACGCGGCAAGTGCCCCGGGTGCTCCGGCGCGGACGTACGCGCCCGAGCCCGACGGGGTGGGAATCTGGTTGGTCCCCAGGCTGTGCACGGGTGACTGCCTCTGGTAAGGCGCGGGTGACCGCCGCTGGCCTGGCGTAGGTGACCGCCGCTGGCTTAGAGTCGGTGCCAGTGCCAGCCTTGGGGCGGCTGACAGTGCCCGGCTGGCTGCGGACGAGGGGATGGCTGCTGCGGCCTGCGCCGCAAACTGCTCGTGCTCGGGGGCACTGCAGCCGCCCAGGATCGTCGCGACGATCGAGAGGCACGCGACGGAGATGGTTACCCGGCCACGCCTTGACGAGAACCAGGTCGCGTCCGTGCGGGTCATGCGCCCTCCGGGTCCTGCAGGTGCCGTCGGCGCTCGACAGCACCGTTTCATCGGCTGTCCATGGGCAGCAAATCGGCGATACCAACATTTCCTGATCGCCCGACGTCTGCAAGCCCCTTTGGGATCTCTGGCCTGGCTTCTTCGCGGAATGCCCCTGTCTGTGCTGAATGCTGACCGCCGGACACGGTAACGACAGCTCGTGAACCGCTGGTCATACGATCCGCCCGGGCATCAGCGCCGCCGACACGGAGAACCGGGATTGGCCATCAGGTCGGCGCCTTCAACTCGCTACCGTCGCCTAGCCCGATCCCGCCGACCACACATCAAGGTGGCTGAGCTGGAGCCGGGTGCATGAGCGGATCGCGGGCCGGTTCGCGCGTTCCGAGTCGCGGGCCAGGGTGCGGGAGTATGTATCAGGGCTGGTCGCGGGCCTGGAACGCCAGAACGGGGGGATGCTGGCGGAACGTGCCCGCAGGTCGGATTGTCCGTGGTGATGCGGATCACGAGCTTGCTGATCGCGGCTGCCGTGGCCGGTCGTCCGGCGCGCCGGCAGATGTAGTCCCATTTGCGGGCGGCCAGTCGCCGGTGCCAGGCCAGCAGCGTCGCCGGGGTCACCGCGAACACTTCGCCCCAGCGGCGCTAAGGGATCAGCCGGGACAGTGCCGCGAGCCACAGCCGATCGGCCGGCTGGTAG
>Ga0070698_100000941_pt1 | contig 31848 bp, 44 predicted proteins | sample KBSK1502metaG_FD_65477 | JGI IMG/M metagenome (GOLD analysis project Ga0070698, IMG submission 65477) | Corn, switchgrass and miscanthus rhizosphere microbial communities from Kellogg Biological Station, Michigan, USA - KBS K1-50-2 metaG | ecosystem: Host-associated > Plants > Roots >... | reverse complement strand
GCAACGACGCCGCCTACTCCGTAGTAATAACCGCTCTTGGCGGTGCCGGCAGTAATGGCGCTGGAGAGCACGTTATCCAACAAGCAGGCATTGGCCTGAGCCGGAGCTGCACAAGCCGCTCCACCCGGTCCGAGCGCGGCCAGGGTGACAGAATAGCCGACGGTCGGATACGACGTCTGATACGTGACTTCGGCGGTGTTAATGGTTCGGATCGAACTTACTGAGGAGGCCTCGTTGGCCGCAATGCGTGCCCGCAGCAGGTTCGGGATAGCGATCGCGGCGATGATCAGAATGATCGCGACCACGATCAACAGCTCAATCAATGAGAAACCTTTTTGTTTGCGCACATTCTCCGTTTCTTGACAGGCCGCGAGCGCCCGATGCTTTTATGAGGGCAGTTGGCCCTCCATCCAGGGCAAGACGGAGAACATGCTCCAGCTGTCAGAGTAAGGTCTCATTGCTTGCAGCGTTGGCGTAGACATCTGCGCTGCAAATAATGAACTCAGTTTTCAGTGGAGATCCATCGAGACCATATAGTGGCACAATCAATGACAGATTGCGGCAGCGCACAAACTGCAGTCGTTCCGTTTCGGAATTAAACCATTCCCAATTTGGAACGCTGGCGGAGAAATTCACCGGCGGAGTCAGTGGCTCGACGGACAGTACTTGAGATCTTGCCGCTGGTTGCCGGACAAACCAATTTACAAAAACGCAGGCCAATAAAATTCAACGCGCCGGAAAGCCATGAGATCGGCGGCAAAATGCAGATCAGCATTGCCTTTTTCGAATATGTGCCGACACGTTACAATATTGCCAGGCAGAGTGCTGACCAAATCTATCGTGGCGCTATCGTCTAGGGGTTAGGACGGAAGATTCTCAATCTTCAAACCCGGGTTCGATTCCCGGTAGCGCTACCAATCCTATGTATCGGCTTTTCAATTGAGTACGGCTATCTTACTCCCCTCTTCCATGCTGGCAAGAGGATCGATTTGCCCCGAACTTGGCCCGTTCTGCGCAGCAAGGTAGGTTTCCAGTTTGCGAGTTGCGTCCTTAAGATCGCGGCCCGAAACGATGTTGTAGCGCTCGAATACCGCTCGCGTTTTGTGACCGCTGATGGCCATGGCCACGCGCTCAGGCACGCCGGCACGCACCAGGTTACGCACGCCTGTACGCCGTAGGTCATGGAAGAGAAGCCCCGCAAGCCCTGCGCGCTTACAGGCAGACTTCCACCCCTTCCTGAAGATCTTGATCGGTTGTCCGTCGTGCGCGAATAAAAATTCTGCTGTGATGTTTTTCTGCCTCTCGATCTTGAGCAGCTCGAGGAGTTCGCCGGCGAGCGGGATCGTGCGCGGGTCGCCATTCTTAGTTGAGCCTGCGTCGAGCCTGATCTCGGCGTCGAGGAAGCTTACGTTCTTCCAGCGCAGGCCGAGGATCACCCAGGCACATGCCGGTGAGGTACCCCATAGTCGTGATGGACCGCAGATATTCGGGCAGTTGTTCTCGTAGCCTTTGAAAATCGCTGTATTCGAGGAAGCCTTTTCGTGGCGGGGCTTCCTTCAGCATGGGAAAGTAAGGGATATCGCGCAGCTTCCCGTCCTGTAAGGCCAGGTGGAACATGCGCCGCAAGAGAGCGAGCGAGCGGTTGGTCGTGCCGTTCGCCGCGCCATCCGCCTGGCGCTTTTGTATAAATGCTCGAATGGCATCCGTGGTGATGGCGATAACTCGATAACCCTCAAAGAATTTATCGAGTTCAGGTAAGTTGCAGACGTAGAACCCTCCATCCTTCCTCTGACGGAGCCACTTCCGCCTATTCGCGGCGTAGTCGGCTAGGAGCACGTCGCGCATCTGTCCATAGGTGACACGGGCTGACTGCGGAAATGTCACAATTCCCGCCGCGGCTTCGCCCAGGCGCCGACGTATCAGCCGTTCGGCGACCGGTTTTCTGTCCGAGTGCGAGCTCTCCCGAATCTGGCGGCCGTGCACGTAATATTGAATCCACCAGATGCGCCCTATTCGCCAGATGCGCCCTTCGCCGCGCCCGCGGCGCGACTGGGGCTGAGTTTCGGTCTGAGGGTCAAGCGCTGATTTCATACCTTACCTCCATTCGTTCATTCGTGTTTGCCGGATTTAGCTGGGTCGAGCTGGAATCTCTCCAAACGTTTGTAAAGGGCATGCGAGCGCTGTAGCTGGCAACGCCAGCAGCCGCAGCACTTCTCGGTTTCATCCCACAGCGGGGTACCCGCCGTGTGCTTTATATTGCGGAGCCGTTCGATCGCCGTCATCGGGCTGACTTCCATCATGACGCCTGCCATGCCGCGCGCTATGTACTCCAGTCGCGATTCGTCAGCATAAGAAGAGCGCGGGAACCGCCGGTTGCGTTTCATGCGAGAGAACTCCTTCGCATTCGTCAAAACGTGATCGGCAAAACAGGTAAATCCTAGGGCGCGAACGTCCCCCAAGCCCTTCCATCTCCCGCAGGCCTCTTCGAGGGTGGCGAGGGTGCGTGCCTGGACGAGCTCCTCCCAGATTTTGCGGCGCTCAGCAAGCGCCTGGGTTTGATCTGGTTTCAACTGCCGCTGGAGCTGAGCAATTTCCGATTGTCTTTGTAACTCTGCGTATTCCATGTCTGCACGACTGAGCGGTTGGTCCCGACTTGGCTCCGAACCGAGCCGCAGATCACCCATGATCTCCCTGGACGTAACCTTCTTCCACCATTCCAGCTGTGCCTCGGCTTCTCGGCGATTAACCCTGACAAAAACGGGATCAGGGCGCAGTTGCGTTCCATCGCGCAGAAGATGCAGAGCTTTGTACCACTCGAATTCCCAGACGTTTAGGGTTCGCATATCTACCGGCTTGGGTCCACGCTTACCCATCATTTCCTCTCTTTAAAAATTCGTGCCAACCCATGCTAATCAATGACATTTTAGAGTTGACGATGCCGAAGTCAAGAGTAAACTTCTGCCATGGAGAGCCTGCAGAAGGGGAACCCCCAATGGAGCCGCTGCTAGTCGGCCGGCGGGAGGCTGCGAAGTTACTGGGGCTATCGTTGCGCTCACTGGATCACGCGGTCTGCCGCGGCCTGTTGAAACCGCGCCGCCTCGGGCGCCGGGTGCTCTTCATTCCTGAAGAACTCAAACGTTTCGCTAGCCGGGACCACGGCCGCATAGCCCCGGTGCCTGAGGGGCGCGATGCCCGGAAAGATGCAGGCTAGAATATGCCGTATAAAGATCCTGAGCGTAAGCGCCAGTGGGAGCAGGCCCGCCGGCAGGAACGAACGGTACAACGCAAGTCGCAGCGTCGCGCCTCCCGCCAGCCACCTCGAACCACATTCGTCACACGCTCACCGTTGGCGGCTCACACCATGTCGTCCAATCCATTGTCCGCCGCCGCGCTAGCGAAGGCCAGGCGACTGGGTGAAGGCAAGACGCAGGTGCATCCAACCTCCAAAGAAGCAGCCGGATTACGCTCCATGCGTAATGAGTGCGGCAGCGGTCAGGAAGGCCAAGGAAGCGGGTGGGGTTTTTGGCTAGCAGTCGCTGCGGCAGTCTTGGGCCTTCTTTTCCCTCTTTCGGGGATTCCCGGTCGGGACAGCTAAATCCCACCATTGCCTGAGAGATTCATTGCCGCGCACCACGCGGGAGCACGGATTCTTGCGCTGGTTGGGTCGGGACACAATTTTCAATGTAATTCGCGCCCGCAAATGACTTCCGCGATTTTCGAGTATTGGAAGAGGCTCTCATCCACTAGCATGTGTTCTGCCACGCAAAATAATGCGGGTCGGGAAATCCTGCGTGTGACAAATGACACAACTCGAAGTCCTCGCAACCTTTGCAGCAAAGCGTGACTTTGTGGCCCGGACGATATCTGAGACCGGCTACACCCCCGGCCGGACGGTCGCTCCTTCTATAGCTATCTCCTCCGGCTTGCACGGCAGGGTCTCCTAGAGAGAGGCCCTAATGCTCGACGCGGACTGCTGACCTACCGCCTCACACAGAGAGGTCGGAATCGTCTTGACTATCTCCGACAGCGCTCCGGGTAGTAGGAGCAACCGGGTTACCGAAAGGCCGCTTACCTGGTTCAAAAACCCACAACAGGATTTCGGCACAGCCTATTGATCTCGCCGCTCCAGAAACTTTCTCCAAGCGCTCAACGAGCCAAATGCGCCGGAAGGCAGCTCTTCAGTCGCCACGCTGGCGAGCAGCCGAAGGATTGCGGACCGAGCTTCCCGGAACGCCTCACGACCCCCTTGCAGGTGAGCCCAATAGGCTCCGACCAGTAGGCCGTCCAGCTGGTAGCTGATGCGCTCTGCATCAGCATCGAGTTTGATCTCGTCGCGTTTCTGCGCTGCCTGGACAGAGTCTTTCAGTGTCCCAAACCACTCTGAGACAACCTTAGTAACACGGTTGGGCACGGGTCCTTGTCGACCGGCAGACTCGAAAAAAGCACCGGTGAAGAAATAGGCTCCACGAAAGACGTGCCGCTCAATGTGCTTTATCCATAAATCACACAGACTCCAAAGTCGCTCGATGCCTTCTCGGGCGGCCTTGCCAGGTACGAGCACCTCGTCCGCAAGGATCTCCGACGCCCGGTCAATGGTGGCCAACTCCAGCCGTTGTTTGGAGCGGAAGTGCGCAAAGAGACCGCTCTTACTCATCCTCAATTCGTGTGCGAGTCGCCCGATGGTGAGTCCGGCCAATCCTTCTACCGAGGCGATCTTGACCGCGTGGGACAAGATTTCCGACTGCGTTTGGTTGCCTTTCGATCCTGGTTGCGATGGTCTTCTGACCATAAAGTGTGAAACCATAATAGCACGAACGTTCGTCTTTAAAAGTGATGAAACTTGCAAGGATTCACAAAAGTCAGGTTCCAAGGGCAGAGACTGGATGTAAAGCTTATTTGTGAAAAGTGGGGACTCCTCTTTATTGTCATTTTTCTCCCAAACTTCTTCTCTGAGCCGAAAGCGAATAGTTTCGATCGAACGATTCGCACGTGGCCTGAAAGATTTGAGCTACGGACTTCCTAAGCTCTCAGCCAAGTTCGCCTGTAATATCTGATTATGAAGCCGAATCTGGGTCAGTACTTTGGCGCCTTAAGCTCTGCCAAGATCGCCGAAGGCATGAACGTCGCTCAGAAAAATGCCCAAAGGCTGCTCGATGATGCGCGATTGCTGTTTGACAACGGCCGATATCCGAGCGCCGCTGCATGGGCAATTCTATCGATCGAAGAGTCCGGGAAGAGACCAATACTCCGCGAACTCGCTCTCGCCCATAATGAAAAGGAACTCAGAGAGGCGTGGCGGAGCTATAGGTCACACACCAAGAAGAGCGCGCTTTGGCCTATGCTAGAGATGTTTTCGAAGGGTGCGCGTCGGGCTGATGACTTCGGTGGTCTGTTTGACCCAAATGCCGAACACCCGTACATCCTCGACCAATTGAAGCAGGTCGGCATCTACACGACTGCCTCGGCAAGGCTCACTGGTCTGTGCCGGAGCAAGTAATCGAGCGGGATCTTGCGACGATGCTATTGAAGACCGCCGAAATTTTGGCGCATGGCCGGGAGATCCAAGCAGAGGAAATTGACCTCTGGATTCAACACATGCAACCCTCTTGGAAGAGCTCCAAGGAGTCTATGGAGAAGGCTCTTTTCGAATGGGAGAAGGCGTTAAGGAGCCGCGGATTGGCTGAAAGCTCAGGACGCCTAGAGCAGTTCTTCAAGGAGGGCATCACCCCACCGCCCGGCCCTAAGGGCAAACAGTGATGAGTTGCTCCGGGGAGCAAGCGGTGTACCGCGCTCAAGCATGATTCGTGTGAAAGAGTAATGGTTTCTGCACAAAGGCTAGGTTGCACGGTCTTAAACTTGCGAAATGACGATTTAACGTGCACGGCGCGCTTGACACGCTGCATTTCGAGGATAGACTTATGGTGTTCAGCTCGCCCGCCTAGGTTTCCCGCCTAGCGGGTTCGACTGAACCGGCTCCTCGGCTTCCGGCCCGCGCCCAGAGGAGGCAATGTGAAATCCAGCCCGCCCGTGTTGATTGCTGCGATGGTGTTCTTGGCTGTCCTGGTTATCCCAGTTGGGCCCACCGCGCAGGGGTGGCGTGTAAACAACAAAGAGCACGGTCGCTACACCGTCGCCAGATTATCTTTCTTCTCTTCAACCCAACGACAAGCACAAGCGAATCAGGGCCAAATACCACAACAGCCACCGCAGAAGACTCCTCGCTGATATCTCGAACGAGGTACGTGCGCACCAGCCTCCCGTGGTAGCAAAAAAACACCGCATCTCGTGATGTATATCCGGGCAGCCATAGTGCAAGACTTCAATCCACAGCGGGAACGTGGGAGATGTCGGACAAGTGGGGAGACGCAGCGCCGCTGCTCGTGAATGAGATTGGCCAAGAGCGAAGCGAAAGTGGTCAGGTAACAATTTCAAACTCAAAAATAGGAGATGACTTATGGATCGCATGTTGGTGGTGGTTTTTGACAACGAAAGCAAAGCATATGAAGGGAAGAAGGCGCTTCTACAACTGGACGGCGAAGGCAGCATCAGCGTGTACGCCTACGCCGTGTTGGCGAAGCACGCAGATGGCACCGCAACGGTAAAGCAAGGGGATGACTCCGGGCCGATCGGCACTCTGCTCGGCACCTCCTTTGGAAGTCTCATCGGTCTGTTGGGCGGGCCGGTAGGTTTGGCCATCGGCGCTACCGCGGGGGTTGCTGCCGGCGGGGCCGCCGACCTGTACAACGCTGGCATCGGCGAGGATTTTATCGACGACGTCACCAAGGTCCTGACGGCGAACAAGGTGGCAATGGTCGCCGAAATTGAAGAGGATTGGACTACGCCCGTCGACACCCGCATGGAAGCAATCGGCGGCAGGGTTTTCAGGCGCGCTCTTGCGGACGTAGAACACACGATCCACGAGGAGAACGTCGCTGCCATGAAGGCCGACCTCGCTCAAATGAAGGCCGAGCATGCCAAGGCTCACGCCGACCGCAAAGCGAAGCTCGAGGAAAAGGTCAACCAGCTCGACTCCAAGATTCAAGCGCAGTTGCAAAAGGCCAAGGAGAGACGCGAGGCTACGGAGCGTCAGGCGCAGGCAAAGGTCCGGGTGCTTAAGGAAAAAGCAGCGGTTGCGAAGGCCAAGGCCTCGTAATGCGAGACGCCTCAACTCGCTTCAGGCGGCATGCAAAGGGAGGTCGAAAAGGCCTCCCTGTGTAAACCCGTGGAGCGACTGCTCAGATGCTGACGACGCGAACGAAACTGAACTTCAATGCGACTGGAAACATGCCGCCTGTGTTCTCGACTGAGCTCAAGAACACATCTTGGCATCGTGGAAGATTATGTGTCGAGGAGAGAGACAATGCTCGCGACTAGACTCGTGAAACCAGGATTCGGAATCGTGCCGCTCTTGCTGATCCTCACGGTTGTGTGCGTGGCTCAGGCACCCCGTCCCGAGCCGGTAACCGACCAGGAAACCGAGCTTGGGCAGCAGATGTACCAGGAGCTGAGAGTCAAAGGGGAAATCATTGAATCCTCGCCCCTCTACGACAGCTTGAAGCCCATAGCGGATGCGATTTCTCGGGTGGCCCAGTCTCAGTACCCACACCCATTCAAGTTCTTCCTGGTCCATGAATCCCAGCCGAACGCGTTTGCGACGCCGGGCGGTAACGTCTACGTGGTGGATTCGTTGCTGTATTTCGTAAAGAACACCGAGGAACTGGCTGGGACTCTTTGCCATGAGGTGTCCCACACGATCCACCGGGACGGCATAAGCCTCATGGAAAAGGAGCAGAAGATCGAGAAGCGCGAGATTGCAGCTGCCATTTTGCTGGGCCCAACCCGTGCCCACATAATTGCCATCGCGTTAATCGGGAAACTGCACTCGCTCGGCTACTCGCGCGATGCCGAATCCAAAGCAGACGTGACTGGGTCCGACGTTTGCGCGGCCGCCGGTTACAACCCGTGGGGACTTGCATGGCTATTTCAAGACTTCCAGAATGCAGACGTTAAGCAACTCCCTCAGCTTCTCTCCGACCATCCCGCCGACGGAACTCGGATACAAACGCTGAAGAAGCATTTTCGCGACAATCCTGCAACCTTTTCCAAATTCAGCCCCGAGCCAAAGTCCGCCACTCCGTTCAGCGTGCCCAAGGATGCGCCGGAGCAGTTCCTTCGTCCGGCGGTCAAAGGGAAACCATGAGTTGGGACCGCAACAACGCGCAAGAAACGGGGCAGCTGTGCACATTTTTCAGGCAAGGAGACATGATTCAACCGTGCTGCTGAACTGTGACGGCAGTGCGCCAAAAGGAGAAACACAATGAACAATGTTGCTGATCTTTTCGCCGCTGGCCTCGAGCAAATTAGGAAATCCTGGGGCTGGTTCCTCGGCTTCGGCATTCTGCTGATCATTCTTGGTGCCGTTTGTGTCGGCAAGGCGCAAACCGCAACCACTTTCTCGATCCTGGCATTGGGTTGGGTGCTTGCGATCAGCGGAGTGGTGTGGCTCGTAAATTCGTTTTACGCCTTTAGCTGGCACGGTTTCTTCCTGTACATGCTGAACGCGATCATCCGGGGAGTCACCGGATACCTGCTGATTCGTCATCCGGACGCGGGCGCACAAGGAGTGACCATGCTGCTCGCTGCGCTCTTCATCGTCGGAGGGCTGTTCCGCGGAGTCGCCGCGAGTGTTATTCAGTTTCCCAGGTGGGCATGGACGGTAGTTTCCGGACTGGTCTCAGTCGTCCTGGGTATCTACCTTTTGACTACATGGCCTTCAGCTAGTACCTACTTCATTGGCATGGTGATCGGTATCGACCTCATCTTTGACGGCGCGGCGCTGGTAGGTTTTGCAGGCGCGATTCACAGCTTGCCCAAAATGCAGAGCAGAACTGCCTGATGACGGGCGTAGCCGGAACTGGAGGGTAGGACAATGTCGGATCACTACTCAGGAGAACAGCGAAGTTGGTGGAAGCTCGCATTGACGGGGGTCCTGGCGATCGCATTCGGAATCGGGGCCATTGCGCTTCCTGGCCGAATCATGTTTGGGCGCATCTTGGACGTGATTTTCGGCCAAGCCAAGCCACTCTCTGGAGGCATGACTGTCGTGGCCGCCCTTTTGGCGCTTGTGGCCCTGGTAGCGATCGATGGCCTAGTAAACCTGTTTGGTACGGGCGTGATGGACAAACGGGTTTCCAGAATTCGGGGCATCGTCGGAGTGGCAGTTGCCATCGCCGCTATCTTTTGGCCCGGAAGGACTGCCTTTGCTGCCGTGGAACTGATTGGATTGTGGGCCATCCTGATTGGAGTCCTGGAGCTCGTCTTCGCGAGATATTCCGACGCTGATCCGAGGGATCGCACACGGCTCATCATTGCAGCGATCGCTTCGATCGTAATCGGCGTCGGCATGATGAAGTGGGCCTTTGCAGGTGCGGTGGTGGTCAGCGCGGTCGTTGGGATTGCAGCCGCAGCTCGCGGAGTCAGCCTAATCATGGCTGGTATTTCCGAACGATCCCGCCAGTTTGACGAAAGAGGGAAACGGGCAATCAGGAGAGATGCTGCCTGAAATGAACTACAGGCTGCAGCTCTCAAGAACTGCGGCTCACCAGGTCATCCCCCCAGAGGTCCGGGAGTTAGCGCGACGCAGCAGGGCATCCTGAGTCGTTCTGATTTCTGCGGATTTCTGTGAAGTGAGTTTTTCAACACCCACAGGCGTTTACACCAGTAAATCCCTCGTGCGGAAATGATGTGCTTCTCGCACACGTTGGGATCCTGAGCATCCCGTTTTGGAATCAGCGCGGCACAGCCTAGGCGACGAACCATTTTCGGCACAGCCTGAAAACACGCGCAGTACCTTGCTTGTCTCCGCTCCCGCTGTGATACTCAATGTTGTCCATGGCACGTGCTGAAGCCAACCCGACGCCTTCTCTCCTGATCTGGGCAAGAAAGAGTTCCGGCCTGACCATTGACGGTGCTGCTAAGAGAGCTGGGGTCACAGCGCAGCGACTCGTGACGTGGGAGTCTGGCGAGCAGAAGCCGACGTTCTCGCAGCTTCGAAAGCTTGGGGTGATTTACAAGCGGCCGCTGGCGATTTTTTACTTGGCAGAAGCCCCGCGCCAATTCGAACCAATGCATGATTTCAGGCGCGCGGCAGAACCCGCGGGCTTGCCTCAGTCGCCAGAGCTTACATTAGAGGTTCGGAGGGCACATGACCGTCGGGCATGGGCTCTTGAGCTTCTCTCTGATATTGAGGAAGAACCCCCGCAGGTGAGGGCAGATATTTCCCTCGGCCAGAGTCCTGAAGATGCGGCGGCAATTGTCAGGGAGCTCTTAGGTGTTTCGCTGGAACGCCAGAGCACATGGCGAACTGATTACGAAGCATTTAAACAATGGCGACTGCTGATCGAAAATGCTGGCATTCTCACCTTCCAAGCCAATGCAGTCGAAACGGCTGAGGCGCGAGGCTTCTCTATCAGCGAAAGACCATTGCCGGTTGCGGTCGCAAACATCAAAGACGCCCCCCGGGGACGGATTTTTACGCTGTTGCATGAAGTGGCGCACATACTGTTGAATGACGGCGGTATTTGCGATCTACACGAATCGCACGAAAACGAGCGTTCGCGAGTCGAAGCATTCTGTAATCACGTTGCGGGCGCGACATTGTTTCCAAAACAAGCTCTGCTCATCACAGACGTCGTTCTGCATCACAGAAAAGCGGATCCAGCATGGACTGACCAGGAACTCGCTGAGCTATCGAGGCGGTTTGGTGGAAGCCGCGAAGCAGCTCTGGTCCGTCTGCTCACGCTCGGGCTCACAACGGAACGGTACTACCACAAGAAAAGAGCGGAATTTCTCAAACAATACACGGAGCAGCGAAAACGTCAAAAGGGCTTCGCGCCTCCCCATGAGGTTGCTCTAACGAGCGCCGGGCCCACCTTTACTGGCCTAGTCATTGAAAGTTTCAATCGAGAACGCATCACTGCGAGCGATGTGTCCGACTACCTGCAAATTCGCCTGAAGCATCTCGCCGACGTGCAGCGCGACTACTCTAGGTTGGCGGTGTAAGGGGATGCCGTACAGCGTCGACACGAGTGCTTTCTTGGACGCATGGGTTCGCTACTATCCGCTGGACGTATTTCCCGGCATGTGGCAACAAATGGATCGTGCGGCTAAGAACGGCACGCTACTCGCAAGCGACGAAGTTCTGCGTGAACTTGAAAAGAAAGATGACGGTGCGCATGAATGGGTTAAGGCGCGACCCGAAATGCTGGTCAAACTCGACAAGGAAATCGAGGTGCATGTGTCCGATATCATGCGGCGCTATCCTCGCCTTGTAGACACGAAGAAAGGGAGATCAGTTGGGGACCCCTTCGTGATTGCGGTGGCACAAGCACGAAAACTGACCGTGATCACCGGGGAGAACGCGACCGGCAAAGTGGAAGTGCCGCGTATCCCAGACGTTTGTGCTGATCTCGGCATTCGCTGGCTCCGTATCATTGATTTCTTCCGCGAACAGAAGTGGGTGCTTTAGCTCCTCCGCCATTCGAGCTGTACCTCAGCCATCCGCTTTTGCTTGGGCCGAAATGGTCGAGTCAGTTTCGATCGTAATCGCCTGATTCTTAAGAGTGACTTATGATTGCTGCCACATGGGTGAAAAACACATGGTTTCCAGACGCTTAAAGCTCAGTTTCCGAGTAGCCCGCTGTGCGGACAGGTACGACCGGTTTGATGGGACGGCGCACCCTGCTTTGGCGACAAGATGAACTGGTGTTGGCAGACCCGTTTTGTGCGAGCTTCCCAGCCCTAGAGATACCGGATGTAATGGGATCGAAACGAGAAGCGGCAGAAATAGTAGGGTCTTCACGCAGTCGTGCTGTTGAAACGAAAGGACGTTCTCGACACTGTTCCGGCAGGCCCAATGGCCAAAGAGAGAATTGAAAGGCGAACTTCTACACGAGCAGCCGCCCGGCCATTCATGAGGCCCGGGCACTGCCGGGCTTCACTTCTTCTGCTTCTTTTTTTTCTTCTTCTTCTTTTTCTTGGGAGGTTTGGGAGGGCTCATAATGAGAATCCTTTCCGCTACTTCGGGCCTCACCGGGCCCGGGTCCCTCGTTGTATACGAACGCACGCCCACTTTGTCAAGCAAAAAGACAGGAGAACGAGGAAACGATCAGGATGGTATTAACGGGACCTTCTTACGAAGCCTCCTGCTGATTTGTCGATGATAATGCAGGTCGATCAGAATGGGCGTACGAGCCAACTCGAGCGCTGCGATGGCACCGTTTCCTGAGCCGGAGAAGACATGGGCAACGATGTCTCCAGGTTCGGAGTATCGTCGGATGAGACTCCGGTAAAGCCGAAGGGAAAAGGCCCACCAGGGGAAGCCTTGCACATCCAGAAAATGAGTAAAAAATGTTTCCGATCGGATCTGCTGATCAGTCCAGTGGCCATGCGACATTTGTTTTTGTAGTACGTGAAAGATAATGGGTCGCGCACCCTTTGATCCTCGGGGTTGTGTCCTACTCTCGAGAAGTAAAATGTGGCGGCGCGGTTGAACAATTCTCGTGGCTTCCTTCAGGAATCTTCTAATGAACAGGTCGTATTCCTCGGGGTCGCTCGTGCAGTAGTCCGTTTTTGGACGGTGTCTAGCGCCGAAAATTGGTGGGGTTGCGATGACCAGGCTAACAGAATTATTCGCCAACGGTATGTGGTCGGCGCTGGCTTTAATAAACAGATAGGGTGAGCCGTTCATTCGAGTTTTTTCCGTGGGATGAGCCTGCTGCATTTCGATCTACTCCTCAAAACGACCGTCTCGTCGGCACGTCAGGCCCTTTTAATTCGAGAGCTTCATGCGGCGGAGCAGGTCAACAAACCGCCGGTCCGAACGTAACGGATCGAGCGAGGCTTCTGTTTTCAGCGTAACCAGGAAGCGCGAGTGGTCCTGGTATGCTTTTTGCAGCCAGGCGAACCCATGATCCTTATTGCCGAGGCCGAACTCCACCATGGCCACGTCCGCCGGAGAGACATATCGACTCTGTGCCATTTTTTTCAACTGCTGAAGCATGTGCTGTGCTTTCGCGCGGTCGCCCACGGCTCCGTAAGCATAGCCCAGCATGGCAACTACACCTGTGTTGCCTCCAGAGAGGTTCACGGCTTTCTGTAAATCGGCGATAGCTTCTGTGTACCGGCCGAGCGCGAGCTCACACTCTCCTAGGTCCCAATAGGCCGCCCAGAAATTGGGGTCGAGCTCGAGCGTCTGGCGCAATTGTTCGATCGCGCGGTCATAATCGCGGGCCAGGTAGGAGGTCCATGCCAAATTTATGCTGATGATGGAGGACAGTGGGTCGAGCTGCTGGGCGCGCCGGAGTTCCGCCTTTGCTTCAGCTACTCGCCCGGTCCAGCCCAGATACAAGCCGTACCAGTGATGCGATGTGGCATACCCCGCATTCAGTGCGATGGCACGTTTGAACTCTTGCTCGGCGCCTGCCCAGTCCCAGTCGTAGAAGACTTTGATGGCACCCAATGTGGCGTGCGCCTCGGCGAGGGATTCATCGAGCTCAAGCGCCTTCAGAGCGGCCGCTTTCGCCTTCGGCACCGCTTCCTGAGGGTGGAGCACCTCCGCGGAGTAAGCCAGAGAAAAGTAGGAATCCGCCAGCCCGGCATAGGCCAACGCATAGCCTGAGTCTTTGGCCAAGGCCTGCTGGAAAAAGTCGACGGCCCGTCGCAGACCTTCTGCAGTGCGCTTATTCCATTCGTAGCGTCCCCGCAGGTATGCCTCGTAAGCGTCGGGGTTAACCTGGCGCGTGGCAGTCAGCTTCGCTTTCTCCTGTGGGGTCAGCGTCACCTGGATCTCGTCGGCAATCGCCCGAGCCACGCTGCTCTCGAGCCCGAGCACATCTTGCAGTTCGCGGTCGTAGCTGCCGGCCCAAAGAGGGGTGTCGGTGGGCGCATGGATCAACTGCGCGGTGATGCGTACACGCGTGCCCGAATGTTGCACCGAGCCTTCCAGCACTGCGTCGACGCTGAGTTCTCGCGCAATTTCCGGCAGAGTTTTCCTCGTGTCCTTGTAGCGCACTGCCGAAGTCCGCGAAATGACCCGCAGCGCACTGACCTGCGAAAGATTGCTGATCAGTGCCTCGGCTATGCCAGCGGTGAAATACTCCTGCTCGGGATCGCGCGACAGATTCTCGAATGGGAGCACGGCGAGCGATTGGATCTTCCTCGGCGCCGGGCCCGGCAGGCGCGCGCGCCTGCCACCAATAATTAATCCGAATATTCCCGTCAGTACGATCGCTACGGCCACAACGCTCGCAACGGGTCGCCGCCGAATGTGTCGCGCGCGTGCCAGTACAGGCGCATACTCGGACGAGGGCGCCCTCAGGCGTCGCAGGTCAATAGCCAGCTCCTTCGCTGACTGGTAGCGGTTCCCCGGGTCCTTTTCCAGGCACTTCCCAATGATTCGCTCCAGTTCTGGAGACAACCTGGTATTCAGAGTGGTAGGCGCAAGGGGCGACCTGCGCAAAATGGCGCCGATCAGTTGTGAGCGTTTCACGTCAGCGAACGGGCGTTGCCCCATGGCCATCTCGTACAGCACGGCCCCGGCGGCATGAATGTCGGTGCGCGCGTCGATCTGTCCGCCCAGCAACTGCTCCGGCGCCATGTAGGGCAGAGTCCCGGCCATCGTTTGTGTCTCGCTAAGACTCTCCGTCGCCATACTGTCTGTAACGGAACGCCGCAACTTCGCGACCCCGAAGTCCAGAATCTTCAGCCGTCCGTCGCTGGTCAGGCGCAAGTTGCCGGGTTTCAGGTCACGATGAACTACCCCGTGTTCATGAGCTGCGGACAAGCCTTCGGCGAGTTGCACTCCAAGAGCGATGACCTCCCTTTCCGGCAGTCGGGTGCCCAGTTTCTCACTGAGTGTTATTCCGGGGATGTATTCCATCACCAGGAAGTCCACGCCCTGCTGCGTGTCAAAGTCATGAATCGTCGCAATGTTGGGATGGTTCAGCCTGGAGAGAGTTATGGCCTCTTTGTGGAAGCGCTTGCGGGAAGGTTCGTTCGTTAAGGTTCCAGGAGCTAGCACTTTAATGGCTACTTCGCGGTCGAGGTGTTCATCTTGGGCGCGGTAAACATCACCCATCCCGCCAGCACCGATCTTTTTGCCGATATGATAGTGGCCCAGGGTCTGGCCAACAATCGCATCCTGGCCGACCGCGCGGTTCGCCATTGGGGGAAACGCTCCTTCCCCTATCCTTTGAGGCAAATCGTAGGCTCGACCACAAGTCAAGTCAACGTAAACCAACACATGACAAGCCTTCGCGAATACATGGCCCAGATGGATAACGACCAACGGCCTACCGTTGACGTATCAAACCGGACACTTGGCAAGCACCCGCAAGCTATTCCAGCGCCCACCTGGCCGTGTAGTGCAACTCGGAAACTGAGCCGAAAAGATTCCGTTTCCGCACGATCAAGTTGGCTGAGGCTGACCGGTGGGAATGGCTACGCTTGCCTGTGCCAAAATGGCGCTCCCGACTATTTGGCCACACGTGGCCCGCGTGAAACGATTCGACCGGGTGCAACAGTCTTCAAGCGTTTCGCCGTTTCCGCTTCCGAGCGTTGGAAAAACGGTGTCAGTTCTGATGTCAGTTGGTTTCGAGACTCCGTGCACTTTCGTGCGCCGCACTGATCCAAGCGGGCACTGCAACCGATGATTCAGTTACACGATGCTGTCGCGTGCCCCTTGGTGCGCGCGCAAGTGCTGTGCCAGTGAGCCAGGCGTCGCTTCGAGTTGCCCCGAATTTGCCCCGTCCGTCGTGTAATTCGCTGCATTTTCGTGCAGCGCTATTCAACAGCTGAAACGTAGAGCCCGCTGGAACTACAGTGCAATGCAACCTTGTGCGCCCCACTACAAAATCCACGAGTCAGATTCTCAATCTTCAAACCCGGGTTCGATTCCCGGTAGCGCTACCAAATACCTTTTCCATCTCAGATTCGCTTCTTAAACTCTTGAAGAGAAGGCTCGTTTACTGAGTTCGATAAACTCCGTCTGCATACTCAACTTTGCGAGGGAATAGAACCTGCTGTAATCTTTGTTTCTGGTCGAGCGACGCTTGCTCCCAGACACCCGCAGCATTTAAAAGCAGCTTTTCACTAAACTCCAAGACAGCGTCGATCTCAATCTCGCCCAGCTTCGCTTCGGCCAATTAAAAGCGGCTGAACACTATTCACCTCAAGACGTGAATAACCTTCGAGATTCCGAACAAAAGTGGACCGCGTACAGAGATGCCGCCTGCAATGCGGAGCGTGGCCTTTGGGGCAAGGGAAGTGGCGCACCGGGGGGCTTGGTCAGGCTGTATGATCAGGGTGACTAAACAGCGTGTTGCAGACCTAAAGAAAGCATATCTTTTCAAACACTGAAAGGCAAAATCGCCTTGCGTAAGGTGCATACTTCCGTCAGGCGTTTACACCAACTATGGGGTTGGGTAAACGTGCGGTTCCGGCAGCCCCGTCATCCTCAATCCCGACAACTACGATTTATGGCTCGATCCCGGGATGCAAAACGTGTCTGAGGCATCAGAATTGTTGATGCCCTTCGATCCTCGCCGAATGCGGTGCTATCCGGTGAGCACTCGGATCAATCACGTGGCGAACGATGACGAGGAATGCTCTCGTCCGATAGAAGTTGCTGAAATTCAGAATCGACTCTTCTTGTAGCGGGACTGTGAGGCTATGAAGCCAGCCACCGGCACATTTTCTAAGCTGGTCGATCAACTACAGCAGCACTATGGCTCTCCCGCGCCGCCGCCCTCGACTGACCCACTGGAGCTAGTTATCTGGGAGAACATCGCGTATCTAGCGAGTGACAAGCGTCGTGCCGAAGCATTCGCCACGCTAAAACAAACGATTGGAACGCGTCCCGAACAGATTCTCGCTACCAAACATTCCGCTCTAGCTGCCATCGGCAAAGCTGGCATACTCCCCGACGTGAGTGCGGAAAAGCTTCTTTCGATTGCCAAAATTGCGTTTGAGGAATTCGACAGCGACCTGCGTTCTGTTCTCAAGAAGCCATTGCCCCAAGCGAAGAAAGCTTTGAAGAGATTTCCCAGCATCGGCGATCCGGGCGCGGAGAAGATACTCTTGCTTACTCGTTCCTATCCGGTGATGGCGCTCGATTCGAATGGGTTGCGAGTGTTGTGTCGAGTGGGCTTCGCGGAGGAGCAGGCGAATTATTCAGCGACATATCGCTTGGCTCAGGATGCGATAGATGGGCAACTTCCCCGAGACTACGATTCGCTGATCCGGGCACATCAGTTACTCCGGCAGCACGGTCAAGAACTGTGCAAGCGGTCAAAGCCGCGCTGTACCGAATGTCCGGTCAGAGATAGCTGCAACTACGGTCGGAAGGTTTGATTAGCGGTTTACAAGGGTGCGAGGCGTACCCGGTAAGGCAGCAAATGGAGTATTTGATCGGCTTAATACTGTCTTTGGCTGTGGCTGGTTTTGCGGCGGTTATTGGCTTTGACCGCGAGCGTGCCTTTTACCCAACCGTGTTGATAGTGATCGCCTCCTACTATGTATTGTTCGCCGCGATGGGAGCATCTAGGCGCACACTGATCATTGAAATCGTTATTGCAGGCGGCTTTTTGCTGGTTGCCGTTCTCGGCTTCAGAAGAAACTTCTGGTTAGTAGTCGCTGCCCTTACTGGGCACGGCATTTTCGACTTCGTCCATCACTGTTTCATCGACAATCCCGGCGTGCCGCACTGGTGGCCGGGGTTTTGCTTGGCATTTGATGTGCCTCTCGGTGCGTTCTTGACAGTGCGTCTGATAAGACACCCCGAACGAGTGTCCTTCGGGGAAAGGTAAAAAGAACAGAGCGTAAGTGTAGGCGTCAGGAACGGCAGCAAAGCCCATACTGCTGCCAAAGCCGAAACCACGGGCTATGCGCGTGCATGTCGTCGTGCGTTCGATTCACAGCCGAGAGGTCGCTCGGGCTCAGCGGTCTGGTGTCCGGCACGGCGAAGATGTGCTCAAGCCATTCGATTTCGGCAATGGTCTGTTCAGCGTCCATTCGTCACAATATCTAACAGAAAGGCAGGGAGGTCAAATTCAGAGTAGCATCTCCAAAGACCGCAACTGCGCGATTCGTCCGTTGCCAGTCGATTCGCCAGCGACCTCCTGCCACGGGCACCCAGAAGAGTCTTTTCGGCGGCGTTCCCCGTGCATTGTGGTACAGCGCAGCGGCGCGCTCGTAGAAACCGCGACTATGCCACGAGTCGGGAAACCCAAACTTCTGGAAGTCGAGGTGATGACAGAACTCATGGCATAGGGTGCTCAGGAATGTACCGAACGACGTGACTTCCTTGCGCACTGCCGTCCGCATCCATACCCGTATCAACATGGTTTCGTGGGTGTAGTCCCCGAAAAGCTCGGTGCTCCAACTCTCGCGGACTCGGAGCGGCCTTGCTGCAAGCACGCGGATGCCACAAGCAGGGACTCTGTAGGACCCCGATGCGGCATTCAGAAATTCTGCGCAGGCACGGCGGACATCGGCGCTCGTCCCATTCTTCATCGCGGACTCTATGACTTTTGCAATCGGCAGCAGGCATCCATGCTGCGGCAGGTCTAGTGTCCTGATCCGGTCGCTTTCGAGGAATGCGGCACGGTTCGCTTTGCGCGGTGTAGCGTCCGTAAGCATCACAACCTCATTGAGACTTCGCAAAAGTCAACAGGTACAGAAACAACAGCAGCGCCAATCCACTAAGTGCGCCCCTGACGGCATGCAATCTGCCCCAGCGGGCGAGTAGCCGCTCCGTTTGTGCTGACCGTCTGTCGAGCGTGGGGCTCAATAATTGCTTGTTGGTCGGCAGGATGACAAGCAGTGTGAAGGGGATGACCGAGACCTGCAACACTCCGGCAACGACCCACCAGAGGGTTGCCCCGGCAAGCCATACTGCAATAGAAGACAGCAGGCACACGGCTGCCAACGTCACCTGCATGATGGTTCCCCGATGATAGCTCGGAGGAAATTCAGTCGCAGCTATTTCCACTCCGCATTTCATTCTGGCGGGATGTTCAACGAGGCTGACGTATACGGCGGCTCCCGCGAACAAGCCGCAGGCGAGCACAGCGACGAATTCAGCAATTTGACGCATCAGCCACCATTTCTGCACGAAGGTTTGAACGAGCCGCCATCAGTCGGTGTTCACCGTGCTCTGACGAAGACTCAGGTCGGCAAACACAAATCCGTCGCGAGATACGATTTCTCCGACCTCTACTGACAGGTCGTGCCGAAACATCGGGCCTGCGTATACGAAGGTGTGAAATTCTCCGTTCTCGCCGCAAGGGTCGATGTCTGGTGGGAATTCCGAGAGCAGTTGCTCATCAAATTCTCTGCCCACGAATTCCGGCGCTAAGAGTTTGGGGTCAACGCAGGTTAGCTTGGCACGCATGCCGGACTTGATCATAGAACGTGCAAGCTCCCGCGTGGGCATATCCCACACAGGAAAAATTGGCTGCAATCCAGAATTTTCCAGTTGCTTCTCGCGGTATGCCCGTATGTCGGTTAAGAAGAGATCGCCAAAAGCAATGCATTCGATGCCCGCCTGAACGGCGGCTTTGCAGGTTTCCGTCATGATGCACTCGTAGTCTGCGTTTGAGCACGGCCAAGGCAAATCCACGTCCCACAGAGGAATGCCTGCCGCTTTTGCCTGCCCTTCGACGAGGCTACGACGCACGGCGTGCATGGCGACCCGGTTCGCCGCTTGATTAAATGTCGTCAGCAGCCCAACAATTTCGTACTCATTTTGCAGCCGGAGAAGGTGAAGGCTCCAAGCACTGTCTTTTCCACTGCTCCATGAAAGCAACGTTCGTTTCATATTAATGCGGGCTCCGCTTCTGCTGCGCGCCTAAGGAGACGAACGGTTCGGGCCAGAGATTTGGCTTAGATTCTGCGGAATGCCTCTCCCCGTTACAAGATAAACTGCAAAGCTTCCCAACCAGTGACCACCCTCGTAATGCTTGCCAGTCACCGCAGCCAGTCCCGCACGCTTGTGCTCCTCGGTGACCGACCGGATCAACGGCAGGCGCTTATCGCCTTTGGGCAGGCCCGCAGCGATACCCTCTAGCATCCATGCTCGGCTGAGATTCAGCCCGTCCAGATGCGCCAACTTGGGGTCGCTGGGATCGGGCGACACCACTGGCTGCAACCAAGAGCCATTTTTCGACGAAGAAATCTGAGGCAGAAAAGCGCGAAGCCAGCGACCAAACTCAGGACTCGGCAGCACACGCCGCATCAGGTCAGCTTCGCCGAGACATGGCGAAAGAAAGTCCTCCCCAGAAGGCTCATACGCCAGCGGACAATTTTTGTCGCTGAGATAGAAATGCCGGGCTTTCGATTCCACTAGGTCGGCAAGATTGCCGTCTCCTGTGGCGCGCGCGTAGTCCCCCATCAAGCCGAGGGCAAATGCGGTTTGGTCATGCTCTCCGATTCGCACCGGATGAGAAAGCTTGGGTAACCAGTCGTTCAGCCGTTCCAGCGTAGCCTGCTCCAGCGGACGCAGGTTCACAGCCATCTCGTGGGCTTGAGGATCGTCCCACTCGCGCAATTCTGAGACGAGTTGAAGGAGCCAAGCCAATCCATATGGACGTTCAAAGCTCGCACGACCCCTAACCCGGAGATACGCAGCTTCTTGCGCAATGTTTTCGGCGGTCAAGCTTTGCAGCAGGGCTTCCCGTGCAGATGGCACAAACGGCACACCGGGAAACGTCCTGACCAGCCGGACGAGCAGCCAATGTCCATGCACAGAAGAATGCCAGTCATAGCAACCGAAGAACGCGGGCGTCAGCTTTCGCGGCGGAGCCACATCCGCATCGCTGTTCAATGTGTGACTGATCTTGTTTGGATATTCTTTGTGGACGCAAGCAAGCGCAAGCTTGGCGAACCGTTCAGCAGCGTTAACGTCAAACTCGGCGGATGTGGCAGTGCCCTGAGCACCCATCACGTTCGCAGTGAAGACCAAGGAAACGATGCATACGATGAATTTCATTGACTGATACTTTAGACGAACAGTGCTGAAGATGACGAGGGCAGAGACGACACTGCGCAAACGCGACCCCTCCGCGAGCCGCAGATATAGATCAGACGCCGTACCGCTTCCATAGCCGGAACCACGGATTATTCGCGTACATCTCGTCGTGCCTTTGGTTTGCGGCGCAGCGGTCGGACAACTGGAGCGGTCTGGTGTCCAGAAGTAAGTAGAGTCGTTCGAGCCACTCGATCTCGGACAGGCGGGTTGGAGTGGAGACTCGCAGACAAAACGCTGGCAGTGGTGCGTGTGACTATATGGGACTACTTTCCCACGAAATCCAGTTTGAAATTTACCATTTCTACTGAGATTTTTGTTTTTGGCAATTTCCCCAAAACCCCTTTACAGGCTTGGGTTTTGCCAGTATTGTTGGGACAAGTCACGAGCATTAAAGAGATTCCCGGTAGCGCTACCAAATCCCGCTGAGTCCACCTACGATTCGATTCCCGGGTTGCGCTACCAAATCCCGTAAAGCTCTGCATTAATTCACGGTAAAGTTCACAGTGTTGGAGTTTGTACCGCCGCCATAAATCCCACCGGTCGTGCGCACGTAAACCTGCGCGGTACCCGCGGTCGCAATGTCGGAAGCAGAGATTTGCGCCGTCAGCTGTTTTGCCGTTGCGAACATCGTGGAGCGAGTCGCCCCGTTCCAATAGACAATAGAGCTAGAGGTAAAGCCGCTGCCGTTGACGGTCAACATGAATGCCGCGCTGCCGGCGGTCGCAGTGTTAGGCACCAGGGCGTCGATGTGGGAAGCAGTCGTTCCACCACTACTCATGCTGTTGTTGTTACCGTAACCGCCGCATCCGAGAATGAAGATCGATAGAAGAAGAACGCAGCTGCTTTTCATGACAGACTCTCCCTATTACGGCTTACCGAAAACGTTGAGTGGATGCTAAGCTGCGGCAATTGGGAGGATGTCAACAAACTGTCATTTTGTTGTCAAAGTGTTTTCAGGCCGGCCCTCTGTGGTTAATTTCCACGCTACGGATGGTGCGGCTAACGCTTTTGGGCGGATTTCTCACTCCCGCAACGCGTCTCATAATTTCCTTGGCAATCTTGGATGAGGCATACTTGCCCTCCCAGGCATCCACTCTGCCCACCGCCAGAACGATCCCGCTGGACTGGTGGGTCATGGTGTACGTGTAATAAAACCAGCCCAGCTGATGGTCAATTTCGATGGTTACATCAGTTGCCGGATTGTTGGTGATGGAAAGCCCGCAGGAATCGAAGTTGTCATTCTTCTGTAGTTCACCCGCCAGCATCTGCGGCTTGGCGAGTGGAGTCTTCGACTGGACGTAGATGGTTTTGAAAGTTCGTAGGAGATCGGCAGCATTCTGTTTCGGTTCATCGGACTGTGAGTACAGCAAGGTCACCGCACAGAGACCAGCTATCATCACGCCTGGAATTCGTCTTGCATGCGACATGAGGATCCTCCTTTTAATTACATTTATTGCACCTAGTCCTTTGGCAAAGAGAAGGCCAGCAGTATCAGCAGCGCTGCTGCGACTACGCCGATTCCGATCGCGATAACCACGCTCCTGGGCAAACCTGGTCCTCGCACCTTCTTGACATCCGCATACGCTATGGTTGTCACGTACTGAGTCTTGGGGTTTGTAATTTGAAATGACGCGTCGCCAATCTGACTCACGTAACCCTTTACTTGAGTGTGGTTTCGTAGTGTCACCTTTAGGCGAGATTGCTTGCCAATACCACGCTTCTGCACCTCGGCTTTGACCTTGGCGGCATTTTTCGAATCCGAACCTTGACTCGGTCCCTCCGTTGGCTTTTGGGCAGGAAGGGCAATGCTGTTGGCCGCCAGTGCTATCACTAAAAACAACGCCGCGAGTTTCATAAGATTCTCCTATGCTCAACTGATTTCCAAGTTCAGACGAACTACGTGAAGGCACCCGCCACCGATTCGAGTGTTCCCTTATTTCACGCCAGCTTTGAACAGGGCATCCATATACCCGCGGACTTGCTGCACCGTTCCGGTCATTAAGTAAGCGTTGTAGCTGCTGTATCCTGCGGGAATCCCGATTGTTCGAATCACGTCGATTCTGCTGAAGGTTATCTCCTCGCAAGCGTGCCGCACCAACGACAGTACGGACAGAGAGCCGCCTTGTGAGACATTCACCCCGTATGCGCCCATAGCATATTGGCCCGACGGATCGGAAAGGATCACGCCACCAAAATTTGGCGAAGATGATTGGTAATCCTCGCAAGCGTCTGCGATGAAGCGCTCATCCAATTGAAGAGTTTCGGCATCGTAAAAGAAATAGCGATTGAATTCGGCGCCCAGCGAAGTGATCGGCAAATAGAAATCCGCAGCGGAAATAGCATTGGGCAACCACACCACTGTTTTGTACTGCGCCACCGGGCCCATGCCGCGGAAATTAAGCGTGATCTGCTTGCCTAATACCGCATCCTTCCAGACGACCGGATGGAGGCAAGGGTTATCGCTATACAGCGACGCATTTGCCAGTGGAATCGCCAGAGTTAATTGTTTTGACCCGGCATTCAGCGCGCTGACGATCGGAGCGTGGTTGCACCCATCGCCATTCTCATTGATGTAATCGGTGTAGCCATTTAAGAATAGAGAAGCGAAAGAGCCGCCCTGATTGTACGTATTGTTCAAAAACTGCTTGCCGTTCCAGGTCCAACGCCATAGGGCTCCACCAGATACTCGATTCGATTCAATTTTCACGGCACCGGCGCTGAGTGAAAGAATTGATTCAGTTTGATTCCCGAAGCGCGGATAGCCAAAGGCACCAAGCGGCCGTTTCATATAGCCCGCCAGCTGCTCGGACTGCCGCATCAAGGCATGGTCGCCGGTTGCGTTTACGCCTTCATACAAGCGCGCAAGTCCAAGAAGGGAGTTGCGCCCAAAAGGAAAACCGTTAGGGCCTTCCAATGTGTAGCCGGGAACACTTGTCTGAGTAGAATCCAGGTGATCGGGACCATTGTAAAATCGGTACAGTGCCAACGTTCCAGGCTCTTGACCCGTCGGAACGTAGAAGCTCTGTCCATCCGACGGGCAGGTTTCCGGTGAACAGGCTTCCCCGGAGATATCGACTGTTGTCATCCGGTCAGTGCCGCCAACATTCACACGTTCAAGAATATTCAGCGTGAGCGGAGTTTGAGATATTGCAAAAGGTACTGACACAATCAGCACCATCATGGTGGCAAGTGAAGCGCTCAGTTTTTTCATACATCCTCCCCTTAAAGATTTCTGCGAGTTGATTGACCGTGGGCGAGAGCAAAAGAATTTTTGGATTTCGTTTTCGCCTTCGGTCATCTGCGGCGCAGTTTCTGGGATTACGCATCGCATGTCCATCCACTGGGAGTTAATTTCCAATCATCCCGCTCTCAATCATTAACTTTCACCAGATCAAACACTTACATCGAGAGCTCAAGTGCGCCCCTCGATAACCGGCGAGGGAACATGCCAATTTTTCGCAGCCCAAAGTAGCTCCCCGGAGATGTTCGAACTTTCTGCCGGTTGTTCCTTCTTCCCCATTTGTGAAATGCTCATCACGAATCTGGGGCGATCTACTTTTCATCCCACGAGGTGATCTATGGCGTGCAATCCGGAAGTGTTGAAACAGGTTCCGCTTTTTGCCTTGCTCGACGCAGAGGAAACTGCGGTGTTGGCCGGACAAGTCGAACTTAAGAAATTCGCCCCGCGCGAGCGCATCTGGAAGATTGGCGATTCAGGCGGACAGGCCTACGTGACGGTCTCTGGCGCGGTGCGCGTGACCACCGTGGACGAGGATCATCAGGAAGTCGTAGTTGATGAGCCCGCGGCCGGAGAATTTTTTGGATTTGCTTCCATGCTCGAGCAGACGCCCCATCAGACCACCGCGATTGCCCTCGAGGAAACCGTGTGTCTCGAAGTGGACCGCGATGATATTGCCGTTCTGCTGCAACGCAAGCCGATGGCCGGCATGGACATGTTGACCGTGCTCGGCCGCCAGTTCCATGCCTCGCAGCACCTGGTGCGAGTTCGCGCCAGCCGCAACCCCAACGAGATCATCGAGTCTGAAATGACCTTCGGCGAGCGCATCGCCGATGCTGTGGCTCGCTTTGGCGGATCCTGGACCTTCATCATCGCGTTTGCGGTTGTGCTATGCGTTTACACCGGGGTGAATAGGTTCTTGCGCGGGAATGCCTGGGACCCTTATCCGTTCATTTTGCTAAACCTATTCCTTTCCATGCTGGCTGCGATCCAAGCGCCGGTCATCATGATGAGCCAGAATCGCCAGGACACAAAAGACCGCCTGCGCGGCGAACTGGATTACGAAGTCAACCGTCGTGCCGCGTCCGATATTCAAGGCTTGGCCCGCAAGCTCAATCTGCTGGGAGATAAAGTGGGCGACGTCGAAGATTTGCTGCGCGAAAGACTCTCGCGCGTTGCCGATAGGAACTAGCACTTAGCATTTGGCCCCTCAACTGTGATTTGGACCAGCTCTGACGAAACCACCACCAGCCCGTAATGGCCAAATGCTAAGTGCTAAATGCCAAATAAGTGCCGCGGTTCTTGGAGCGTGAATGAATATCCTGGAGTTCACATTATTGGTTTGGATCGGTTCGGTCATTGCAGGACTGCTCGGTTCTCTCACTGGACTTGGTGGCGGAGTGGTTCTGGTTCCGTTGCTGACAATCTTTTTTAAAGTGGACATTCGCTACGCCATCGGAGCATCGCTGGTATCCGTCATTGCCACCTCCTCGGGCGCGGCCGCTGCGTATGTAAAAGAGGGATTCTCCAACATCAGGATTGGTATGTTCCTCGAGATCGCCACCACTTTAGGAGCGCTGTTGGGAGCATTCCTCGCCACCAAGGTGCCCACCAGCGCGATGGCCATCATCTTCGGCCTGATGCTGTTGTACTCGGCGTTTCTTGCGCGCAAGCCGCGGGCTAGGCCTCCGGCTAATGAAGTTCCAGACCCGCTCGCCACTCGTTTGCGGCTCAATGGCAGCTTTCCAACCCCGGAAGGAATCCGGCACTACAATGTCCGCAACGTCCCTACCGGATTCAGTCTGATGTTTGGCGCGGGCACCTTGTCCGGATTGCTCGGAATCGGTTCCGGAGCGGTGAAAGTCGTGGCCATGGATCAGGCGATGAAAATCCCTTTCAAGGTTTCTACCACTACCAGCAACTTCATGATTGGCGTGACTGCGGCGGCCAGCGCCGGGGTGTATTTGAACCGCGGCTATATCGATCCCGGACTCTCCATGCCGGTAATGCTTGGAGTGCTGGCTGGCTCGGTGTTGGGTACGCGAATTCTGGTGAAAGCAGACACTAAGTGGTTGCGACTTGTGTTCAGTGTCGTCATCCTGCTGTTGGGACTGGAAATGATTTACAAGGGATTAGCTGGGAGGATCTGATTGCCCGTTCAAAACGAGTGGACCGATCAAAAGATCGAAAATATCGTTGGCAACCTGTTACGTGCCGGCGTGCTTCTTTCCGCTGTCGTGGTTTTGTGCGGAGGCATTCTTTACCTGATTAAGTACGGGCATGCGCCGGCCGACTACCGGATTTTCCGGGGCGAACCCACTGATCTGACGAGCGTCAGCGGCATCGTGCGGGATGCCTTTGCACTGCACAGCCGTGGCCTCATCCAGCTTGGGTTGCTGCTGCTGATCGCTACTCCGGTGGCTCGCGTTGCGTTCTCCATCTTCGGCTTCGCAGAAGAAAAGGATCGCATGTACGTCGCATTCACGGTCATCGTGTTGCTGATTCTGCTTTATAGCCTTATCGGTTCTGCGTCGGGGGGCTAGAATCGGAAATGCCGATGGCTGGTTCTGAGATTGTTGCTTTTCAATTCAACAATCACAAGTCAACAATTATTTGAAAAATCGCTATCCCGCCATGGCTTACTCTTCTACGTTGGATTCTTCAACGTTGGAACCGGGCAGTGCCAGCTGCTCCGACGCAGCCGAGGGATCGATCAAGGAGTCGAGTCGATCTTGGGAGTCCCCAGCCGGTTTCTCCGATTTTCGTTGGACTTTACGTTCCATTTTCTCGCGCTGCTTATCCTGCCGCGAACGTTCCTTCAGGCGTTTGTTAAAACTTGAGCGACTTCGACCAGCCATGCGCACCTCCACAGGGAATTGTGTCGCAGAATCGGCAAGCAGTGCCGACCGCGACTGTGGGTTAATGATATCAGGCAGTAGCGGTAGAACGCAGGCTACCAGCGGGGTTCGCGAGGCTGCCGGGCATGGCCGCGGAAATCGTCGCGACCACCACCACCACCGCCAGAGCGTTGGCCGCGTGGGCCGCTGCTGCGCTCAGTCTTGGGCTTGGCTTCGTTGACGTTCAATGCACGGCCGCCTAGTTCCTTGCCATTGAGGGCTGCGATTGCTTTCTCGGCTTCTCCGGAGTCGGTCATCTCGACGAAAGCGAATCCGCGAGAACGTCCGGTATCACGATCGGTGACTACGCTTACTTGCTCGACAGCGCCGTGGGCGGCAAACAATGTCCGCAGCTCTGCTTCAGTTGTACTGTGAGGGATGTTGCCAACGAACAATTTCTTCATTTTATTTCCTTTTCTTCAAACCAATCTAACCCAGACTTCAATCGGCGAGCGTGCCCGAATGTTGCTTGACTGCATCCGTCCACGACCAATTAGGACGCTTTTTCTCGACCGGCGTGCGGCCCGGACGAGGATCATTCAAAGTCCGCACTGCGGCAATGCGCCAGGACGCTTCTTGAAAGCCCCAGCGCCGCGGCAAAGCTTCGCAGGCATTTGCGTACAAAGCAGCGACGGTTTGTCCCCACGCGTCGTGTCCATTATTTTTGCTGGCCACCAGAACCTCGTCCGCGCCTGGAGCCCCTGCCAGATAATCGGGTTTGCCCACCAGAAATGCAACTGCCTGCGGAGGTTTGGCGCTTCGTACTTCACTACAAAATTCCTGCACGTTGACCGAATCGTTTCGCACATCCACCAGCACTAGGCTGTACGAATCAGCCTGCCACAGCGCGCGCGCTTCCGTGATGTCAGCAGCGCAATCTACTTCGACGCCTAATTTGCGCATGATCTTGGCTCGCAGATCCCGCTTGTTGGCGTAGGTATCCACCAAAAGTATCCGCCGTTTTCCGCTGAGTGATGCATACGAAGTGGATGATGGCCTACTCATGTGCGTCCTTCATAGGTGCAGTCGACATTCGCTTGCGTTCGAGCGCTTCACCATTTTTGATTGCCGCCGCCTGAAGCAGTTCGAAAGTTCGCTTTCGTCGCTGGATATTTTGTTTTCGCACACGGTGAAACCTGGACTTGTCGCCATTTCGTTCCGACATCGCTTTCCTCCTAGATAGGCTGGTGCTACTTAGCCTCGATCCGAGCGTCGCGGCGCAGTTGGCGACAATGCTCGCGTCTGCGAACAAGACGTCATACCGCATTTGCGACGATTACGCGACTCTGGCGTGGCAAGAGCTAACAAGAGGACGCGTTGCTGCTGAGTTATGGAGCGCCTTTAGAACAATTTTCTCAATCGCGAAGGCGCAGGGTGGTAGTAAGCGATGTGTCTTCGTGGTTAAGGTCACAGCAAGTATATACCTGCTGGTGCTGGAGCAGTCAGAAAACTACCTGCGATCGATGTCGCGACTTTCCACTGGCGGAAGTTCCCGAAGCGGTCGACAGAGACGGAATTGTACTGAGAAAACTGGGACCGTTACTTAGGTAGTGGGTCGGCCGACAGCCAGCTGCTCAATTTGCTAACGCAATATGCCCATTATCTGGTATGGTATAGGTGCGTTTGATTTGAATCGGTTGTGAGCAGCTTCTCGCTTTACCAGCTAGTGCCTGCCCTTAGTACCTCCGACTCACCATTCAGCGTAAATAATTTGAAAAGGATACAAGCAACAAAATGGCAGAACAAGGAACAGTAAAGTGGTTTAACGACGCCAAAGGCTATGGCTTTATCAGCCGTCAGACTGGCGAAGATGTTTTTGTGCACTTCTCGGCGATTCAGGCAGGCGGCTTCCGCAGCTTGCAAGAAGGCCAGAGTGTTGAGTTCGAGGTCACCAAAGGGCCGAAAGGCTGGCAGGCTGAGAACGTCCGGCCCCTGTAATTCGCGACAGCAGCGGTAAAAGGCGGTCTTAAATGTCTGTGGCGGACTCTTACATCGCAGCCATAGTGGCGATGATGTTTGTTGCGGGTGTGGTGCTATTCATTGTGAGGGCCCGCCATGGCTCAAAAGAACGCAAACAGTGGGAAGGCGTGCCCGCCACCACCGCAAAAGGGCGAGCACGCAACTAAAGAGGTACTAGAAAAGCACCGACTCGGGTGCAATACTTGGGGTGTTTCCGCATGCGGGACGAATCCAAAGGCTCCTTCGCTGTAATCCGCTACAACCTGAGAACTTATGTTTCAGGTGGCGTTGTCGCCATCATCAAGGGAAAATCCAACGCCGAGACCACCCTCAAAAATCTAGAAGGCCAGCAGAGTTCAGAAGACCGCCACGAAGGCTGGCGATATTTCCTCGAAAAAACTGAGCTGAAAGCTGGAATGGACCCACAGGAGGCGACCAGCCTCCGCCAGGTAAATCTGGAACTCCGCGAATCCCAGGCTTAACCCGAAGTCGGAACGCAGAAGTGGAACTAACCGCTTCAAAGATTCTTACTTCTTAATTCTGCTTTTCACCTCTGCATTTCCGCTAATGCCGCCGTTGGGTTTCACGCAATATGGTGGCAAAGCTTCGACCACCGAAATTGAAACCCTGGTCGATCCGTCCGGTCACAGCCACTTTGGCGCCGTTCCCCGGAACCCCATAACTCTGACTGAAGACCCACATACGGCCAGTGCCGTCATCGACTTCGAAAACTCCGGAGCCGAGCGCACCGAAAGAGCTCACAACCTGTCCGGCAATCGTCACTTCCTTGCCGGTATAACGTCCGGGATCGCGATTAATGTTCGCAATGGTGGTTCGTTGCGGGCACCCCGCAAGCAACAGGGTGCACAGTCCGATCAGAACTGCCGAAAGAACCCTAGTACGCATTTTGAGCACACGCTCCTCCTACGTCGTGAGTGGACGCAGATTCTACCTCTTTTGTTGGATGCGAAAGCAGACTTTGGTGATGGCCCTCACCAGCCGACTATAATGGCACACTTAGTGACCCAGGTGCCGAAAGCTGAATTTGAGTCGCCCCTGTTTTCTGGCCGCCTGATTCGATTCGCCCCGTAACAAGCCCAAACCGGAGGAACCGTCGTGCCAGAAACTCCACAACAGTATACCCAGCGCATCCTCGGCCACATCGACAATAAAGAGCCGTTGCAGGTGCAGCAGTCGACTCCCAAAAAACTCTCGAGTCTGATCCGAAAACTGAACAAAAAACAACTCACCAGGCGCCCCGCGCCCGGAAAATGGTCGATCGCGGAGATTCTCGCCCATCTGGCGGATACCGAATTAGCCGGCGGCTGGCGTATGCGGATGATTTTGAGCCAGAACGGCACCCCGGTACAGGCGTTCGATCAGGATGCCTGGGCAAACACTTTCAACTACATCCAGCGTGATTCCAAGTCTTCCCTGGAAACGTTCAGAATATTGCGCGAGAACAACCTCGCACTCTTGAAATCCGTCCCAAAGAATCTTTGGGAAAACTACGGCATGCACCAGGAGCGCGGGAAAGAAAGCATCGCGCACATCGTTCGCATGTTTGCGGGACATGATCTGAATCATTTGCAGCAGATCGAGAAGATTGTGAAGGAGAGCCGCCGATGATTTCACTCTTGCCCATTGGCGGTCTTCCGCGCGTACGCCCGACCAGCGCGGCGATTCCACGACTGGCGACTAGCCACTAGCCACTGCTTCTGAGTTCCTGATTGAGACCGGTCTCCCAGCCCGTGTAAGAAACGATCACTCGTTACCTACGTCATCTCGCTCTGGCACTTTCTCACGCTTAGTCTGGCAGCATGAGAAACAAAAAATGGCTTCTGCTGCTGGCCGTGCTTTCCACCTGCGTCATAAGCCACGGGCAAGAAAGATATCTGCCTGACGCACCGTCCCATCACAAGTTCTGGGATCGTTCCAATACAGCTTTGTTTACCATTCATGCGGCCATGGAAGCCACGGATTTTGGCATCACGCATCAGAATCTGAGTAACGGAGGCCAGGAGATGAATCCAGTCGCAAAGCGGCTTTGCGAAAGCGGAACGGCTGGTCAGGTGGTTTTCTTTGCCGGACGAACCGCTGGCGTTCTAGGCTTAAGCTACTTCTTCCACAAAACGGGACACCACAAGTGGGAGCGTGCCATCACCGCATTGGCAATCTCTGACTCCAGTTACGGCGTGATCTACAGTTTCGCTCATCATTAGAAGGTCTGTGGCGCTGAGCGGGTCGAAAACCCGGTTGACACGGGGGACCGAATCAAAGTAATTTTCCTTCGTCGGAATCCAGGTCTCTCATGAAACGTTGGCAGTGGGCGCTTCTCATTTTTGAACTTGCGCTATTCGCACTGATTCTGGTCCTGCCCCAAGTGGAGCTGCCGGAATTTGCGTTTCAACGCAGAACCTCTCCCATCGCAGCCAAGGCGAGCTTGTCTAGTTCCTCAGTTCGTCCGGCGGTAGCTCTCAAACTGCCCCTGCTGATTCCCGGGCGCGTCCTTGAATCGCTTGCCGAGGCCAGACTAGCTCTTTCCCCCGCACGCTCGCAGACGCGGCTCTCGCTGTTGTGCATATTGATCTGCTAGCCGCTGCTTCTAACCCTTACTCACCCTGTCAATTCATTAAATGAGTTTGCTCCGCGCGGGCGTGCCCGTGGCT
>Ga0070698_100000940_pt1 | contig 31874 bp, 18 predicted proteins | sample KBSK1502metaG_FD_65477 | JGI IMG/M metagenome (GOLD analysis project Ga0070698, IMG submission 65477) | Corn, switchgrass and miscanthus rhizosphere microbial communities from Kellogg Biological Station, Michigan, USA - KBS K1-50-2 metaG | ecosystem: Host-associated > Plants > Roots >... | reverse complement strand
TCTCGCCCAATGCTGCGTTCGTCCAGGGCGTGATCCCGCTCTCGGCCAATACCACCTACACCATCAACCTAACGTGGAAGGCGAACAAGCCGTCTCCCGCCTCCGCCACGATCTGGGCCGGCGCAGGACCCATCAATAGCCAGTACTCGCCAACCCGGCTGATGTTGCAGTTCTTGCCAGTCAGTGGTCCATCTCGAGCTCTGGACGCGGTCAGTACCCTCCAGTACGCGCTGCAGAGCAGCGATGGCGCGACATGGCAACCGATGGACCTCGGCTCCACGACACCCCTGAGGTTGCAGTTCTCATCGACGACGGCCTGTGTGGCGATCGTGAGCGCCAACGCGGACCTGTGGACTGATACTGCCGGCTACAACCAGGACATTGGAATTCTGCTCCAGGGCGGCGGCTATCCCACGGTCACAAACCAGCCCGAAGCGTGGAAGGAGAGCGGAGGCTTTGCCGGCACCTTCTCACCGAACGCCGCGTTCGTCCAGATGACGCTGTCCGTGCTTCCCAACACGCAATACACCGTGACCGTGCTCTGGAAGGCGAACAGGCTGGTGCCCAACGGCGCCCGGATCTGGACCGGAGCCGGTCCGATCGGACCTGATTACTCACCGACGCGCCTCACGGTACAGCTCCTCGGGTGCAGTTAAAGAGCAGCCCAACACGACTCGAGATGCCCGCGCCGCGACGTTGGTCAAGAACCAGCCAAGAGTTGGGCAGTCACGCGGGTCGGCGAATATTGCGGCCCAACCCCGGCTCCCGCGAACATGCCGCTGTCTGTACGGTTGGTCTTCCACATGAGCATCACCCTGTACGTCATTCCCGCTTTCAGCCTGAGCACGGTTTGCACGAAGGCGGCGTTCGGGGAAAAGGTTCCCGCAAAACCACCGCTCTCCTTCCAGGCGACGAGCTCCCCCGACCCAAATTCACCACCGCTGACCAGGATGCCGATGTCTTGATTGACTCCGGCAAAATCCGTCCAGAGATCGGCGTTGGCCGTAAGGATCCAGTTCGAGTCGACTGCGGGAGTGAGGCGCAAGCTGAGGCCGTCCCAGTCGATCGAATACCAGATGTTGTAGCCGGTTGCGTACTGGACGTTCGTGCTGGCGTCTGCCAAGCCGGTTCCCGCCGAGAAGAAGCGCATCGTCACGCGAGTCTGCGAGTACTGGGGACCCAGTCCGGCGCCCGCGCTGATCCTGCCGGTCGTCCCATGGTTCGCTTTCCACTGCAGCCTGATGGTGTACGCGGTCCCTGCACTGACCGCGACCACGGATTGCACATACGCGGCGTTCGGAGAAAACGTGCCAGCAAAACCGCCACTCTCTTTCCAGCTCACTACCTGGCCGCCGCCGAAGGAGCCGCCGGCGACAAAAACGCCGATATCCTGGTTGACCCCGGCGGTCTGCGTCCAGAGATCAGCGTTCCCACCCAAGAGCATCGAACCGCTGCTCGCCGGCGTGAAACTCAGGGTGAGCGACCCGCCGCTGTCCACGTCCTGCCAGGTGCTGCCGTTGCTACCCGTCAGGGTGTATTGCTTGGCGGTGACCGCGCTCTGAAGCGTCGGATCAGTTGACGGCAGCATCTCCGCCGAGAGGCGGGTTGGCGAATAGCTAGGACCCGACCCGGCTCCAACGAAGATTGCTCCGGATGTCGAGTGGTTTGCCTTCCACTGGAGCTTCACCGTGTAGGTGATCCCCCCGGTCAACGGAACAATCGTCTGTACGAACGCGGCATTGGGCGAGAACGTACCGGCGAATCCCCCGCTTTCCTTCCAGGCATAGAGCTGTCCGGCGCCATACTCGCCGCCGCTGATGAAGACCCCAATGTCCTGGTTGACTCCGGGCGTTGCCGTCCAGAGGTCGGCGTTACCACTGACGATGGCATTGGAATTGACCGATGGGCTCAGCGTGAGGTTCAGGTTGGTGGCGTCGATGTCCTTCCAGGTGGCGCCGTCACTGCCCACGAGTGTGTACTGCTTCCAGCTGACCGCTGCGGGGACGTAGGCGAAGATATCGGCAGGCGTCGTCGTACTGGATCCGGCCAGGTTGGTCACCGTGACATCGACGCTGCCCACGGATCCCAGGGGAGATACGGCACTGATCTGGCTGTCGGAATTGATTGTGAAACTCGTGGCCGAGACCGATCCGAATTTCACGTCCGACGCGAACGTGAATCCACTGCCAATGACGCTGATTTGGGTTCCGCCCGATGAATTACCAGTCAGGGGCGTTACGCCGCTGACGGCCGGCTTGGAGATGCAGAGGTTCTCCATCACTACACCGAGGCCCGAAGTGGAAGATCCCCCGGCGGTCCACAGGTTCGTCGGTGAGCTAGCGACAATGACTGTCGACGGTACGATCGGCGCAGATACCAACGCCCAGCTTGATCCATTCCAGTGTTCCAACAGGGGGGTGAGGGTAGGGACGGATAACTGTGAGAAGCCTGTGGCCCAGATGTTGTCGTCGGAGACGCCGGAAATGGAAAACAGTTCGGTGTCTTTGCCTGGATCGCCAATCGGGCTCGCGACGATCTGCCAGGCAGATCCATCCCAGTGTTCGAACAGCGGCCGTTCGTGGGAGCTGGTTCGATCAAATACCGAACCAACCGCCCAGACGCTTGTCGGCGAGATGGCGAGGATGCTCCCGACGGCCCCTATCGGACTCGTCCGGACACTCCAGATGGTGCCGTCCCAATGTTCGAAGTAGGCACCTGCGAGCGCCCAGACATCGGAGGGACCTGTAGCGGCGATCCCGCCGAGTCGGTTGATGGCGCCGGCCACGTTTGGGCTAGGGATAACCGTCCATGAGACCCCGTCAAAGTGTTCGGTAAGAGTCTGGTTTCCGGCGGCGCCGTACGAGTAGCCAACCGCCCAAACGTCACTTGCGGAGATGGCTACCACCGCGTTGAGCTGATTCCAGTCGTTGGTTGGATTGGGGCTCGGCGCGACGCTCCAGTTTGTGCCGTCCCAGTGCTCGATCAGTGTGAGCCTTGGCGAGCTCGAGGCCCATTGGTCACCCACCGCGTAAATATCGTTCGGATTCCCAGGGACCGCCGAGACCCCGGTCAGCTCGCCGTTTCCCACCTCGGGCGTGGCTTTCACGTTCCAGTTGTTTCCATCCCAGTGTTCAGCCAGGGTCTGGCTGGGTCCGAAGGTGGGGCCAACGTTCGACTCATCGCTGCCCACCGCCCATACATCGCTGGAAGACAACGCAGTCATTGACGCTATCCAACCTGCGCTTTCTGGCGCCGGGTTAGCCACGACGTTCCAGCTCGAGTTGCATGGCGGCGTCGCACGCGGTACCGCCGAGCTGCGCGTCGCAGCATGAGTGGCCACAGTTCCTCCTCCAACCACCGCCAATGCGGCGATAGCAGAGATGACCAGCCTGGCGGTGAGTCTCGTCGCGCGCCGCCGCGGAACGCCCAGCACCCTCCCTCCTCCAACGCACGGCTTTGAGACCGTAGCCGCGTCTACATCATCTGTTTACCTGGCCCAACGCTGACGAGCCACGAAAGGTATTGCGGCTGTCTCGGTTCCCTCTCCAGCTGCAGTGGATGCCAAGAACGACCGTCTCCTGATGCCGTCATAGCCTCGTCCGGGGTTCTTGTCAAGTCAAAAGGCCCAGCGACGGTCCGGACGCCCTTGTGGGCAACCAGTCCGATACCTTTCGGCACACTGGGCGTTCTGGCGAGCATAATGAGTCCGCGTCCGCCGGAGACGGCCGACTCGAGGAGGGGAACCATCAACCTGGCCGCGGCGACTCGACGCCTTGCGATCACGAGTGCCGCCATCGGCCTCCTCGCCATGGGAACATCCGGAGCGTGGGCGGCCGTTCCTGCAACGACGGCCGGCCGGACCATCCCCCACTTGGCCCCGGCAAAGCCATCTCCGACTAATTTGTCAAAGCCGTCTCCGACTAATTTGTCTAAGCAGCTTGGCCTCGAGGCAAGCGTTCTGTCAGAGCGGCGAATCCTGTCCACGCCGAAGGTAGCCTCGCCCAGGCGGCCGCCACTGTCGCAGGCCCTGACCGGCTGTTCGGCCGGATGGAGGGTCGTGGACGGCCAGGACGGGAGCTGGAACAATGCCCTCTTCGATGTGGCCGCCGCGTCGCCAACCGACATCTGGGTGGTCGGAAACTCGCAAACGACGGTCGCCGGCGCCTCGACCCTCACTTTCCTCGACGCGGGTTTCGCCGAGCACTGGGACGGAACCGGATGGAAGGTCACGACACTTCCGATCGTGGGACCATCGGCGAGCGACCTCACCGGGGTAGCGGCAATTGCGACCAACGACGTCTGGATCGTCGGGTATTCCTCCGATCCCGTGTCGCCGGGGCCGACCCAAGGAATACGCCTGCACTGGGACGGGACCTCCTGGGGGTCCGCCGGCCCCGCCACAGAGCCCAGTGACAGCGTACTCAACGACGTTGCCGCGGACGCGACTAATGACGTATGGGCGGCTGGCGCGCAGGTCGTTTCCGGAGTCGACCAGACCTTGATCGAGCACTGGAATGGCACCAGCTGGTCGATACCTCCTAGCCCGAACGTAGGAACCGGGAACAACGCTCTCTATGGCGTGACGGCACGGGCCGCAAACGATGCGTGGGCCGTCGGCATCTACCGAGCCACCGCGTCGGCGCCGCGGAAGACGCTGATCGAGCACTGGGACGGCACCAGCTGGTCGGTCGTTCCGAGCCCCAACTTTTACGACAATCCGGGGTTCCCTTCGGGCGACACGCTGTTGTCCGTCGCGGCGGGCTCCGCAACTGATGCCTGGGCGGTCGGCTATGCCCTCGGCTCGAACGGCGGTGACTTCGGCATCACCCTGCACCTGATCGGATCGACCTGGGTCGAGGTCCCGATGAACGAGCCCAGCCTCTACAGCGAAATCGTGGGCGATGTCGTGACAATGGGCCCGACCGACTACTGGGCGGTTGGCGCCTACACGCCAGGCGCTGAGGCTCCGGGTCCGGATCAGCCGTTCGCCGACCACTTCGACGGCAGCGCCTGGACCCTCTCGATTGGGAGCCCGGCCAGCGGCAGCGTCGGAGATGACTTCTTCAGCGTCAGCGAACCTATAGCTGGCGACGTCTGGGCCGTCGGCACATCTTTCGGCAACGCAAACCCGGATCAGAACCTGGTCGAGAACTACTCCGGACTGGCGGCACCCACGTCGGTGGCCGCGACATCAGGCGACCAGTCGGCAACCGTGAGCTGGTCCGCGCCCTGCAGCGACGGTGGCTCGCCCATCACATCCTATGTAGTGACGGCGTCAGATGGCTGCACGGTCGCAGGGTCGGTAACGGTGACTGGTGCCCCACCGGCGACGACCGCCACTTTCAGCGGTCTCAGCAACGGTAGTAGCTTCACGTTCACGGTGGCCGCGGTCAACGCCTTCGGAGTCGGCCCGCCGTCCGCGGCCTCGAATGCGGTGATCCCGGCTGGCGCGACTACGCCGACATCGGTCACGGCCTGCAGTCCGCGCCAGTACACGCTGAGCGGCAGCGACGGCAGCACCTGGCAGGACCTGGATCCGACCAATCTCACGGTCAGCTTCACGCCGGCCGTGAACTCTTGGGCGGTCCTGAGCGGGAACGCCGACATGTGGACCTCGAGCGCCGGCTATAACCAGGACCTGGGCGTCGCGCTCACCGGAGGTATCTATCCAACCGCGCCGGGCCAGCCACAGGCCTGGAAGGAGAGCGGTGGTTTCGCCGGCACCTACTCGCCAAATGCTGCATTCGTCCAGGCCGCGATCCACGTCAACGCTGGAACCACATATTCGGCGCGGCTCCAGTGGAAGGCGAACAGACCCGACCCCGGCAGCATCTGGGCAGGGGCAGGACCAGTCACGAGTGGTTTCTCGCCGACCCGCCTCTCCGTCCAGCTGACCCCTGCCACGTCCGCCACTGTCTTTACCACCGCGAGCACGACGCAGTACCACATCACCGGGACCGATGGCACCACCTGGACCAACATCGATGCTGCCAACCTGAGTCTCCCTTTCACGCCGCCTCCCGGCAACTGGCTGGCCTTTGCGAGCGGGAATGCAGACCTCTGGACGTCGTCCGGTGGCTACAACCAGGACATCGGCGTCGCGCTGTCAGGGCCGGGTTACCCGACCGTGCCTGGCCAGCCGGAGGCGTGGAAAGAGAGCGGCGGCTTCGCCGGCACATACTCCCCGAATGCCGCCTTCGCCCAGGTGCCGAGGGCTGTTTCCGGCGGCAATGAATACACCGCCACACTGCAGTGGAAGGCAAACAAAGCCGATCCCGGTTCCATTTGGGCCGGAGCGGGACCGATCAACGGTCACTACTCACCAACCACCTTGACCGTGATCCTCGTCCCGGCGAGCGGCGCTCTCGTCGCCTCTCGAACCCAGCAGTACATGCAGGCCGACAGCGATGGTTCCTTTTGGCGGGCGATCGATCCAGCGCTCAATCTCAGCGTTGCGCCCGGTGTTTCCGGCAACTACTTGATCTCGGCCAATGCCGACCTCTGGACCGTCGCAGCCGGCTATAACCAGGACGTCGGCATCATGGTCAGCGGCGGCGCGTACGGCTCGGGCACGCTGGTGGCCTGGAAGGAAAGTGGCGGCTTCGCCGGGACCTTCTCGCCCAACGCCGCGTTCGTGACGACCACGGTGCACCTTGACGGCGGTACCACCTATTTCGTGTTGCCGGTTTGGAAAGCCAACGTGCTGGCGCAATCCGCCGCCACCACCCTGTGTGGGTCGCCACCGCAGCTCGAATCGTCGTGCATCGCGGTGGGTGCGGGCCCGATCAGTGCCCAGTTCTCGCCGACCTGGCTGACGGCGATTCCGCTCAGCAGCTGATTCAACGCACACGCGCGTTCGCTTGACAGTTGAAGCGCCCTGGTGTATCCCGAGCAGGTCGTCGACAGTCTGGCGACAACCCAGGGAGGGTTCGTCTCGTGGGGGGCCTCGCGCCGCGCAGTGCGCCAAGCTGGCAGCTATCCGCTAGCGATTTCCCCTTGACTCGGGCTAACCCTTTGCCGATGCACCAAGGAGGGGAATGTCATGGCAGACGATCGCGCGCGTACTGACTCAAACGGGCGAGACGGACAAGAAGAGGGGGACGAGCTCGACGTTTTCGAGCGAAGGGCCGAGTGGTTTCGGAGGCTGCATGGCGACCGGCTCGGCTGGCCGCAAGACCAGGCCCGGCTGCGGGCGCTCGCGCAGGCATCCCGCCTCGGGCGGACCCGGCTGCGTGACCTGGACCCAGGTGGCGGACCGCCCAACCGTGGCTACGACCTTCTTGGAAAAGAGGGGATTGAGGTCGGATTGCGCCGGCAAGAGAATCCTCGGCCCAACAGCAGCTTTGGGTTCGCCTCGCCAGTTGTGCGGGTTGGCAGCAGAGACGAGCTGGCCGGCGCGACGCTCAAAATCGCGCTCGACCCGAAGCTCGCCTCCGGCGTTGATACCTCGACCGTTCGCATCTTCCGATTTGACGAGACCTCGCGTGAATGGATCCTGGTGCCGCGGTCTGGCCCGGCGCCGGACGGGAGCTATGCCTGGGCACGGCTGCGAACCCCCGGTCTCTACGTCGCCATTGGTCTGCCCAAAGACCCCTGGCTGGTGCGCACCATCGCGATCATCGACACCTATATGCCGTGGTTGCGGGCGGAGCGCGACCGCATGGGATTGCCCAAGCTGCTCGAACCGATCTGCAAGCTGATTCTGTGTGGGCCCAATTTCGAAGAAGCCCGCGGCGATCCCGCGCTCGCCAACCGCGTCGGCCTGCCCGGTTTCAGTGAAGGCATCGAGGCCAGGAATGCCTGTGAACGATGCCTCGGCCTGGACCTGCCCGGCGGCGGGCTGCCCGAGCTCCAGATCCTGCGTGATCCCGAGATCCTGCTTCGGATCCCGCGGCTATGGCCGTGGCCATGGCCCTGGCCATGGTGGCGCTGGTGCCCGACCTGGACATCGGCCGGACCCGTCGACTACAGCGGCCGGATCAAGTCGCTCGCGATCCACCCGACCGATGGCAATACGGTCTATGCGGGTGCCGCCGATGGCGGCGTCTGGAGGACGACCACGGGCGGAGCCAGCTGGTACTCGACCATGGATCTCGAACTATCCATGGCCATCGGCGCGCTCGGGATCTCGGCGAGCAATCCCAATGTGATCTATGCGGCGACCGGCGAAAACGTGCCCGGTTGGGGTCCGTCCTACGGGGGCGTGGGGGTGTACAAGTCGATCGACGCCGGTGGCGATTGGGATTTGATGGCGCCGATCGGAAGTGGGCGCTGCTCGAGGGTACTGGTCCACCCGAGCGACCCCAGTACGGTCTACGTCGCTGGTGACGGCGGTCTTCACAAGTCGACCGATGGCGGAGCGACCTGGACGAACGTCCGGACGGACTTTCATTCGGACGCGCTGATGGACCCTCTCGCCCCGAACACGATCTACGCCGCGGTCTGGGGCGGGGGCGTCTACAAGAGCCTGGACGGCGGAACGACCTGGACGCTGCTGAGCAATGGGATTCCGACCGCCGGCGCGGCCGACTGGATCAAGCTCGCGATGGGATTGAACGGTACCGACGGCACCGCCTTCCTGGTGGCCAAGATGGGCCCCAGCTCCGGCAGCATGTACAAGTCGAGTGACGCGGGTGCGACCTGGACGGCCATTCCCGGCACCCACCAGCCCGCGCCCTACAACACCTGGACCAACATGGTCGCGGTCGACCCGAACAACCAGAACGTGATCTTTGCTGGCGGGATCGGGCTGGAGCGCTCGGGCGACGGCGGCGCGACCTTCGCCGGAATCGGGGGAACCCATTCCGATCACCACCAGCTGGTCTTCAGTCCGACCGACTCCAACGTCTGCTACATGGCCACCGACGGAGGCGTCTTCAAGTCGACGGACAACGGCGTGACCTGGGCGATCGGCAGCCCGGGGTTGATCTCCACGCAGTTGTACAGCATCGGCGTTTCCGAAACCTGGCCCTTCGTGCTCGGCGGCGCAACCCAGGATCAAGGGATCATCGAGACGACCGGGGGGACCGTGTGGAGCGATACCGGCGCCGGGAACGAGGGCGGGTTCTTCATCGTGGATCCCAACAACAGCAACAACATCTACACGACCCCCTGGAGCGGCAACCTGTTGCGCAGCACCGCCGGCGGTGTGCCAGGATCGTGGACGTCGATCCTCACTGGTTTGCCAGCTGGGATGGGGGTGGGTCACATCGCGATCAAACCGGGTGACTCCAACTCCCTACTATGCGTGGGCTCCAACCAGGTCTTCCGCAGCACGGATCAAGGCAACAACTGGGTGTCCGTCCTGACAGCCGCCGCCAGCCCGACGCAAGTCGCGTACAGTCCCTCATCGCCGAGCGTCTGCTACGCGGCCACGAATGCGGGCCGTGTCTACAAAAGCACCGGAAGCGGCGCGGCGGGAACCTGGAGCGAACCGTATACAGCGGCGAATCAGCCGCCCGCCGGATCGATCAGCTCGATCGCGGTCGGATGGAGCGATCCCAATCTGGTCTACATCGCGTATGGCGGTTGGCCAAGCCAGGTCTACCGGTCGACGGACGGTGGCGCGCATTGGGCCAATGCCGGTGGGGCCCTGCCGCCGGACGCCTTGCCGAACGCGCCGATCAGCGCGCTCGTGATCGACCAGTACAACTCCGAGGTGATCTACGTGGCGAGCGATGTCGGCGTCTTTCGAGGTAGAGAAGCCGGCGACACTTGGGAGCGCTTCGATGAGGGCATGCCGCGCATCATCACGAGCGGTCTCGTGCTCCGACGGTCGAACAACACGCTGTACGCCAGCACGATGGGTCGTGGTGCATTCAGCCGATGGCTCTAAATTTCCCTCCCCCTCGGGGGAGGGTCAGGGTGGGGGCTTCTTCTTCCCCTCCCCCGCTTCCCCCTGCGGAACCTTCTCCCTCCCCCGCGTGCGGGGGAGGGCCGGGGTGGGGGGCCTTAGATACAACCGAACGACTTATTGCTGAAGGCCGAAAGTGACACACCGCCGATCGACGCGTGGTGCCAGCTTCCGACCCTCCCCTCCCGAACGCCGGAGTATCCGACTCTAGCTGGTCGGTTGTGGATAAATCAACGACCGGTCTCGTCCCCCTCTGGGAGGCAGGGCCACCAAATCCCTCCCCCTCTGGGGGAGGGTCAGGGTGGGGGCGATTAGCCTCGGCGTGTTGCGCCCAACGAATGTCTTGACACCGTTTGCTGTATCCGTGAGACTCACAGCGGCGGCGGGGGTTGACGCGTCCTGGTCCGGCACGGCAAATTGGTCCCGCGTCGCAGCAAGGAGGACCGAGTGGCAAGACGCAGCCGTCCGATCAAGCCCGTCAAGACATCGGCTCGTCTGTGGACTCGAGCAGGCTCGACTGCCGGGATCGGTCGTTCGAAGAACCGCAGGATGGAGGGAGTCAAGACCTCGGCCCGTCGACCGGTGAAACCGCGGGCTGCGGCCGTCAAGCACAGCCAGGCCCTGGCGCGCGCCTAGCCGGACAATCCGCACCAGCACAAGGGGGTTTGGGATGGGAATCGCACGAGCGTCACGGCGTAAAGCTGACACGGTAGCGGAGCTGAGCGCGCAGGTCCAGGCGCTTCAGGCCCGCCTGGAAAAGTTGGAAGCCCCCGCGCACATCGGCAACGGCGGCGGTCCCTATCGCGGCACCCAGAGCCGGCGCGATCTTCTGAAGCTGGCTGGCGCCGCCGCGGCCGGAGCGGCCGGCTCGATCGTCCTCGGATCAGTTCCGGCGACCGCAACCAGCGGATCGCCGATCCTGCTCGGCAACGCGACGACCAACGACAGCGCCGCAACCACCGACATTTTCCCCACGACCGCGACGACGCCCGCCCCGCTGTTCCAGGCGACCGGGCAAACCGTGCCTCCGACCACGACGGTGCTGCCGACCGCCTCGACGAGCGGGCCCCCCAACCAGAGCATCCCGTTGATCGGGGCCATCGGTCCCGGCGGCACCCTGCCGCCGATCGGTAGCGACCCACACGATTACCCCGGCTTCGCGCCAATTCAGGGAGTGGGCGGTGATACCACGGTCGCTGGCGTGAGGTACTCCGAGGGAATCAACGGGTTCGGCACCAGCCCCACCGGGGTCGGCGTATTCGGCGAGTCCGACGTTGGGTACGGCGTTGCGGGCGGCAGCGGCGGCATAGACCTGGCGGCCCTTGGGAACGGCCGGATCCTCCAACAGAGCCCCCCGACAACCCTGCTCGCCAATCCCCCGGCAGGACCACCTATCTACATCCCAAACGATTTCGAGCAGATACGCGATGGCAACGGGCTTCTCTACGTGTCGGTTCTCGGTGGCAACTGGGTTCCGGTCCAGTTCGGTGGCCTGAACTTATCGCTGTTCAGTGCCGTCAGCCTCCAGCAGTACCGCCTGACGGGGAGCAACGGCCAGACCTGGGCGGACATGGATGCGACCAGGCTCATCCTCACGATCACGCCGCTGTTTGATTGCGTGGCCATCCTGACGGCCAACGCCGACCTCTGGACGGCGGTGGCCGGGCTCAACCAGGACATTGCCATCAACGTCAATGGCGCGATCGCCGGATGGAAAGAGTCTGGGGGCTTCGCTGGCACGTTTTCGCCAAACGCGGCGTTCCTCCAGACCATTGTTCAGATGACCGCCGCGACGTCGTACACGATAAAGATCCAATGGAAGACGAACAAGCCGGCCGGCGCGTCTGATTCGATCTTCGCGGGCGCCGGCCCGATCGCCGGCGCATTCTCGCCAACTCGGTTGACCGCCCACCTGATCGTTAATCCGTAGGTGCTTTCGCCTTGACTTACCGCGACGTCCTTGCTAGCGTCGGGCATACCGTCCGGGCAGGCGTGCCTTGACGACCGCCACGCAGAGTAGTACGGTTCACTTTTACCGATTGTGGCGCACTTGTTCCGACGATGAGGTTAGGCTCGGCGGGTTCCGCAGGAGGGCCATGGGGGCATGAATAGCGTCTGGATTCGCCGATTGGTCCCGGCGGGCGTCGTGGCCATTGTTTTGGCTTTCTCCTATTTTTCGCCCGCTCTCGGGTTCACGCCCGATCCCGTGAAGTCAGCGGCGCATACCAATTGCGGCCGCTTCGGCGACGGCTACCACGGCGGAAAGCACAACTTTGTATGCCCCAACGCGCCTGGTCCGCCGCCCGCGGTCCGGCAGGTGCCGCCGGGCACCGGCCAGGGAAGCACTGGAACTGGCGGCTCGGCGACTGAACCTGCGGCCGCTGCACCGAGGGGATCGACTCTCGCCGGCGCAGTCACGACGGGCGCAGCTGCGGGCCAGGTGTCTGTCGGCGTGAGCGAGTGGAGGGCCTTTACCAGGCTCGTGCAGCAAGAACTCGAATAGCCGAGCGAACGGCGATCGCCCGCCGGGGACGCAGGCCTGGGGAGGAGGGTTTTGAGTCTGTCTACTGCCAGTCGAGGTTTCGATAGACGGCGATCGAGCCGTAGTCACCGACTAGGGCAAACCCTCGCTCGCTGGCCAGGAACCGGAACTGGCTCCAATCGAGTTCGCGCGCGAGGAGCACATATTTAATGTTGCGTCCGGCCAGCTCGCGCGCCCAGTCGCCGCCTGAACTCGCAGCAACTAGCCTGGAGATGGCCACCTGGTCGGGATCTGTCGGTGCCGCTATACCCGGGATTTCCGGATCCTGGCTGATGACGACGGGAACCTTAAAGAAGGATGGGGCGGGCGACGCCACGACGTTGTTCGTATTCCGCACGAAGCCGAGGCCCATGTAAAGGTGCCACGGCAGGAAGAGAGTGCGGCCCGCATGCAGATCGGCCGCCAGCAGCCGATCCGCCTGGTACCAGCCCGAGGGATAGCTGGACGGCTGGACCTCACCGTGCAGCCCGAACAACAGTCCGTTGCCGTAATAGATAGGAAGCGCCAGCAGCAGCCCAGTGACCAGGGCCTCGGCCAGCTCGCTCCTCATTCCCCTCCCCTTTCGCGGAGCGCGGGACCTAATCCCCTCCCCCTCTGGGGGAGGGCCGGGGTGGGGGCCTCTCACCCACCCAATCACGACGATGGCGCCAAGCGGTATGAGCTGGGCGTAAACCAGCGCGAGCAGCGCCGCCCACTTCCCCGCATCGCGCATGCCGCGATACGGTGGGAACACGGTGTCGAGGAAGCGCACGACCGGCTCCGTCACCGGGGTAGCTACACCCGCCTCGAGCACGAGGGCCATAGCGCCAGCACCCAGCACGGCGAAAGCCCATGGGCGCAGAAATCTCCCTCCCCCATTATTCGAGGGCAGGGTGGGGGCTTTCTGGATCGCTGCTTTCACGCCCAGCGTCCCCAGCACGACGAAGACGAAGAGGATCACCGGCCACAGCGGCACAAACGCCTTCATCGAGGTGAACCGTCCCGTGTCCTCAGCCCAGAATCCGTACAGGCCCAGGAGGTTCGGAATCAAGCCGAGATCGGGATCCGCGGACGCGCTGTACGCCGCGAGGTCGGCGGTCCCAATCTTCGCGATCGCGTGACCCTCCGAGTTAGCGCCGGAGACCAGTGGGATCAACCAATACGAGCTGGCGATGGCGGTCGCTCCAAGCGCCAGCACGAGGTTCCTGCCCAGGTACGTCAGATAGTTACGATCGCGCCAGTGCGAGATGCCGAAGGCGACCGCCGCAGCGATCAGCAGGACCCCTGCCGGGACGAGCATGTGCAGGTCGAGAATGCCCAGCGCCGCCAGCTCGGCGGCCAGGATGAGCGCCTGTCGCCAACCGGGTTCGCGCACCAGCCGGAGGAGCTGGGTTGCTATCCAAGGCAGCAACGCGTACCCGGCGATCAGCGCCAGCTGTCCATAGTGGATCCGTCCGTAGACGAATGGGTTCACCACGTAGATGACGGCGGCGATCCCGCGCGGGACGAAGCCGCCGACAGGCAAGGCGCGAAAGGCGCCCAATCCGGCGGCGAAGAGCGCGAGCACGATCAGCAACTTGGTCGTCAGCTCGGCCGAGATGACCGCGCTGATCCCGACCAGTACTGCGTCGAAGAGGGTGCCGCTGGAGAAATCGGTTGGGACCGCGAAATGACGCGGCCCTGGCCAGTCGGTGCCGAACAGGTAGCCAGGCAACAGCCATGGCACCGCGATGAGTCCGGTCAGGAGGATCGCCCACAGATACTTTCCACCTATTGGGACCCTCACAACTGATGGCACAGCCTAAGCCTTTGTCGGCATTAAGAGAGGAGCGGCTCATCGGGCACAACGTGCTGGTAGCCGGGGGAACGATCCTGGCCGGCGGTCTGGGATTCGCCTTCCAGATCGTAGTGAGCCACCGCTTGCGCCCGTCCGACTATGCGGCTGTCTTTGCCGCCATGACTCTGCTGACCCTGATCGGGTTGCCGGCGTCGGCGCTCACCCTGCTGATGGCCCGTGAGACGAGCCGCGATCGCGCGGCCGGGCGCAGCGCCGCGAGCGCGGCCCTGCTTCGCTCGGGTAACCGGACCCTTCTTTTCGCCGGCGGGGTCCTCGGCTTGCTCTTTGCCTTCGGCTCACCATGGATTGGTGCCTTCTTCAGCGTTCCGCCGGCGTTTGTTATAGCCGTGGCAGTCGGTTTCCCAGTAGCGCTCGCCCTGCCGCTGCTCATGGGCGAACTTCAGGGCCAGCAACGCTTTCTCTCGTTCTCGTCGTTGAACATTGGTCAGGCCGCGCTGAAGCTGGTCGCGGCGATCGCCCTCGGACTCGCGCTGGGCCCGGTTGGCGTCGTGCTCGGGCTCGCCGTGGCGGTCACCATCTCATATGGCATCGCCTTCCGGCTTCTCCAGCGACGGCTGGTTGTCCGCTTCAGTCAGCCGTGGCTGCGCCCGGCTGTCCGGTACTTGGCGCTCATCCTGCCCAGCACTCTGGCACTATCGGTCCTCCTCAGCGCCGACGTCCTCCTCGTCAAGCACTTCTTCGGCGGCCGGGCGGCTGGTGAGTACTCTGCCGTAGCGGCTCTAGGCCGCGCAATCTTCTGGGGTGCCGCTGGCGTTGTTGCGGTCCTCTTCCCCAAAGTCATCTACCACGAGAGCCAGGGCCGTAACGGCGCGCGGATCGTCGGTGTCTCCCTCGGCCTTGTTGTCGTCGGCGGTGTCGCGGCTCTGGCGGTGCTTGGAGTAGCCGCACGGCCCGTGCTCACTGCGTTCGCCGGCTCGGCATATGCGGCGGGTGCAGCCATCCTGCCCCTATACGCGATCGCGATGACGCTTCTCGGTGCCGCTTCGGTGCTGATCGCCACCCATCAGTCTCGTGCTCGGGCGATGTTTCTCTCTGTGCTCCTGCCCATCACCGTGGCGGAGCCGATCGGGATTGTTGCTTTCCACCATAGCCTGCTCCAAGTTGTCTGGGTCGTCACGCTGTCAATGGCAATGCTTGTCGCCGGCCTTGCAATCCTTATGGGGAGTCGGCCGCTTGGCCGTCCTCCAGACCACCCTCTTCCTGTTGTGGCCATGGCCCCGGCGCCGCAATGAGCGTGCGCCTGCTCGAGGAGCTACCGGAACGCCTTCTTGTGCCACGCGCCGATGAGGTCCCTTCGCCGGGGATCAAGCTCTCGGTTATCGTTCCCGCGTTCCGCGAGGGCCCTCACATCCAGCAGAACCTCGTCAGGCTCCTTCGGGAGCTAGACGTTCTTGGCCGCACCTACGAGGTGATCGTAGTGTCGGATGGCAATACTGACGAAACGGCGCGCGAGGCCGAGCGCGTGGTCTCGCCCTATATCAAGGTCATCGAATATGACCGGAACATGGGGAAGGGGTACGCGTTGCGCTGCGGTGTCGCGCACTCCAGCGGCGAACTGGTCACATTCATCGACGCCGACATGGAGCTGGATCCACGATACATCAAGGGCTTTATTGCGGTGATGGAGAGCTTCGACTGTGACGCAGTTGTTGGGTCGAAACGGCATCCCATGTCGAAGGTTCAGTACCCACTGGTTCGTCGCTTCCAGAGCCTTATGTACCAGCTGCTGATCCGGATCCTGTTCCAGGTCAAAGTCCGCGACACGCAGACCGGGCTCAAGCTATTTCGGCGCCATGTCCTCGAGGAAGTCGTGCCGCTGCTAGCCATCAAGCGCTTTGCCTTCGACCTCGAGTTGTTGGTCGTGGCGCGCCAGCTCGGCTATAAGAAGGTGATGGAAGCGCCGGTTGATCTGAACTACAGATTTGAGACCACGGCGGATCTGATGGCGACCTGGCACGTCCTCTGGGACACAGCTGCCATCTTTTATCGCCTTCGTTTCTTACGGTTTTACGGACATCAGCGCGCTTCCATGCTCGGCGAAAGGGGGGTGGCGGGCCGCTAGCCTGGGAGTGCGTATCCTCATTCTCAACTGGCGCTGTCCCCGTCACCCTAAAGCCGGGGGAGCCGAACGGATAACACATGAAGTCGCACGAAGACTCGCTGCTCGTGGAGATGATGTCGAATGGTTCTCATCGATGTTTCGCGGCGCCCGGAAAGATGAGGAAATCGATGGCGTGCGTTTCGTACGTGCGGGACACCAATGGACCGTTCATTGGCATGCTTTCCGCCGTTACCGCGGAAGGCTGCGGGGACGCTTTGACGCGGTGATCGACCAGGTCAATACTATGCCCTTCTTCACGCCCATCTGGGCCGATATCCCCAACTTCATGTTCATACATCAGTTGGCTCGCGAAGTCTGGTGGTACGAAAGCCCGTTTCCCCTTAATGCCGTCGGGTTCGCGGCTGAGCCCTGGTATCTAAGAATCTACCGGAGGACTCCCGTGCTGACGGTTTCGCAGTCAACAGAAAAGGATCTGCGCCGTCTTGGATTCTCCGGCTCTGTGAACATTATCCCTGCAGGTCTTGAGCCGATCACCTTGCCGCGGCTCACCAAGGAGAGCCGCCCGACATTCGCATTCGTCGGTCGTCTGTCTCCGTCGAAGAGAGTCGATGACGTCATCAAGGCGTTCTCGCTCTTTCGTGCACGGTCGTCGGGACAATTGTGGATTGCAGGCAACGGGGCGCCCAAATATGTTCGGTATCTCCTCAACTTGAGCAACCGATTGGGCGTAGCCCAGGACGTCCATTTCTTGGGGAGGATTTCGAACGAGGACAAGCACAGCCTCATGGCTCGCGCGCATGCGTTAGTCCTCGCCTCAGCCAGAGAGGGATGGGGGCTGGTCGTTACGGAGGCCAACGCATGCGGTACCCCAGCCGTTGTTTATGACGTCCCTGGCCTCCGCGATTCGGTCCGACACGGAGAAACAGGGATTGTGGTGGAACCGTGTCCGACGGCTCTAGCTGACGGTATGCACCGCCTGTGCGTCGACAAAAGGGAATATGCAGGCCTAGCGACGAGGGCGCGCGCATGGAGTAGCACGTTCTCATATGAGGCGACAACCGACGCGATTAAGCAAGTTGTTGCCGGAACACCTAACCGCGATTCGCAACATGTAACGACATGGTCTCGGTAATTGTCCCAACCCGGAACTCAGCCCGAACGCTTGAGGCATGCCTCTCAAGCATTCGGGCTCAGCAGGGTGTGCAGGTTGAACTTATCGTTGTCGATAACGGATCGACCGATGGTACGCAAGGAATCGCAACCCGAGCTGCGGACGTTGTTGTCTACAAAGGTCCCGAAAGGAGTGCCCAGAGAAACTACGGCGCCTCATTGGCCAAAAGTCAATATCTGCTCTTCGTCGATTCGGACATGGTCCTTGAGCCGCAAGTCCTCAGCGATTGCATCGCTAAAGTCGGCCACGCCAGGGCACCGGCTGTCATCGTGCCCGAGGTGTCAGTTGGAAGGGGCTTCTGGGCAGCCTGCCGCGCTTTGGAACGAACTTGCTATGTGGGGGATGACTTGGTTGAAGCGGCTCGTTTCTTTCCGCGCAAGATCTTCGAGGAAGAGGGAGGGTTTGACGAAAGCCTGACTGGTCCCGAGGATTGGGATCTAACAATTAGAATTGCCGCGGGCAAAAGCCTTCCTCGGACCGCCAGCACCATATGCCACGACGAGGGGACGTTACGCCTTGGGACTGTGCTGGCAAAAAAGCGATATTATGGCGCATCGGCGATCCGGTACTGGCGAAAGCACGGCACGGCCGGAGCCCGCCAGGCCAATCTCGTTTTTCGCCCGGCCTTTATTCGCAATTGGCGACGGCTCCTTGCCCATCCCTTTCTTGCGGCCGGCATTGTCTCGCTGAAGACCCTGGAAACGGGAGCTGTTTTATGGGGGGCGATCCCCGAGGTCCTCGGTAGTAGGGGTGCGCGGCGACCGAAGGACCCATCGCGGTCCAACGGTTGATAGCAGCTCGGGCCTGGCTTGGGCCCGTCTCGGCTGGTTGATGAAAGCAACGTCCGAGGAGCCGGAATCAAGGCGGAACGAACTGCGACGTTCCACAGATGCCCGATCAGGTTTGGAGCTGACCAGGCGACTAAGTGTCGCGGCCGGCGTTATGGCTTTACTCCTGCTGGCTTTCTTTCCAGAGGGGACGCTGGCCGAACGCCTGTCCGTAATGGCTGTGGCCGCTCTTGCTTTTGCGACAGCAACCGGCTGGCTGCAACTCCTGATCTCCAGACGTCCTCGACCACTACGCGGGAGCCAGGTTAAGGATCGGAGTTCGCGCTGGTGGCCGTACGTGATCATCGCGGTCGTAATCTTTGCGGGTCTGGCAGTACAGACTTGGTTCCGAGCTGGAACAACCATTGCGGGCGGCGATGTGGTCGTACCTGACGGAACGGCATGGATTGCACGGTTGTTCGAGCCTTGGATCTGGGGCGGATCGACTCTAGGAGAACCGTCCCAATTGCCTCTGGCCCTTCCCTGGGCCGCGATTCTCGGGTTGGTTCACGTATTTGGTGGCGATCCAGAAGTAGGCCAAAGAGTCTGGTACACGACACTGTTCGTGGCGGCTGGTTTGGGCGCATTAGGACTTTTTGCTTCCCTCCGTATGAGCCCAGTGGCTGCGCTGATTGGAACAGCGGTCTATTTACTTAATCCATACGTAATCACTTGGGTCAATACCGCCAGCAATTACATCGCAGCGCTATTTTTGCTGGCTGCCATACCCGCGGCTCTTATTGCGGCAGGCACCGGTCGCCTTTCGGTGCGGTGGAGCGCGATGTTGATAGCCGCAGCCGCACCGCTGCTCGGTTACGCCTTTTTGAATCCGCCTCTGGTTGGGATGATATTTGCCGCCGCACTTGCATCACCATTACTAGTGGCTTGGGTCGATGGAAGAGACGCTGGATTCCGAAGCCTTCGAGCGTTCCTGTTCGCTATTCCACTGCTGCTCGTTGCGTCGGCGTATTGGATGTTTCCAGCGCTTCTCCACCTAGCTAGCATTGTCCCCAGCCATCTAGTGGGCCTTAGCTGGACTTGGTCCGAGGCCCGCGCCAGCATTCGTAACGCGATCTGGCTAAACACCCATTGGGGCTGGCCCTATCCCGAGTATTTTCCATATGCGGGGGCATTCGATCAGCCTCCGCTCTCGCTACTGCGTTTCGTTCTGCCAGCCCTTGCTTTCGGTGGACTGGCTCTCGCGCCATTCACCCAGGGCGAGGAGCAGCATCGGCGCGACAGGAAGTTGCGGTTGGCGGTCGCGGCTGCGACTGTTGCGGTGATATTCATCGTGTTCAGCACGGGCACAAACCCGCCCGGCAACACAATCTTTCTTCCGCTATACAACCTGCCATTTGGTTGGCTGCTTCGCGAGCCCGGGCGCTTTCTCATGATGGTGGCTCTCGCGTATGCAGTCCTTACAGGTCTAATCGTTGAGGCGCTTCTGGACCACAGGTCCCTCGGCGAATTTATTGAATCGCGACACTTGGCTGTCCCGCCATTGCGCCTATCAATCGTACCCGTTGCCCTCATGACACCCCTTTTATTGGGCGTCCCTCTCTACACCGGGGGATTTGTGCCTGACTCCGGGCCGACTCTCGCCACATGGGCAATCTCAGCGCGGCCAACTCATGTCCAGATGCCAGCTTATTGGACGGAAATGGCTCATTTCGCCGACACGTTGCCGGTTCAGGGGAATCTCTTGGTAATGCCGCCTGACGATTGGTACGAAATGCCGTACTCCTGGTACTACGGTACGGACGATTTCGTCGCCGAGCTATTCAAGAGGCGCGTCATCCTGCCCAACACGCAGGAGTACACACCGGCATCTTCGGAATTAGTTGGCGCCGTTAATTTGGCGGGTCAAAGCATTCTTGACCGAGATTGGCGCCAAGCCAAAGAATTGGTGAGTACGTTGAATGCGCCGCTAATACTCGTTCGACGAGACATCGTCGCGCCCTTTCAGAACCATTCCATTCTGCCCCCCAGCGCCCTTTCGGAAGCTTTACATGCAGCCCCCGATTTCGTCCTGGTTCGGCAAATAGGCTCCTTGGACCTTTTCGCCTTGCGGGGGACGGTGGCAGAGACTGAGGTCGCCTCAAATTTCATGACGATCGACACCGAAGCGCCTGACCTCCGCCTACTGCCCCTGCTTCCTCCAAACACTGCGCTGGTCTCGGGCGAAGCCCGGCCGGGCGTCGGCGACGTCAGTCAGGCTCCCCCATTGGAGCAATGGCCGGCTGAGGCCAACACGATGTTCTGGCAACCGCCACTCGCGACTGATCGCTCGTACTGGATGGCAGAGCTTGACGGGAAAACCCTTATTCCTCTCGATCGCGCGCGGACTTTTATGGATCCGAGCTCGGGGGCGAGGCTTGTGTACGCGTCCGATTCGCTGCGCAAGACCGTCACGATCTCGCTGACGGGACGGACCGCAATTACAAACGGTGATTTCAGTCACGGCTACTGGGGGACAGTTGGCGACTGCCATGACGTGTTGCAAGCACAAGCAAAAACAAACTTAAGCCATAGTGTATTGACGCACGGTGCGCCAGGTGGGATGCCTGCTCTTCGGCTATCAGCCTCTCTTGACAGCGCTTGCGAGCACCAGACGCTTGACTGGCATGGTGGGCCGCTAGTGCTAAGCCTAATGATGCATAGTCTTCAAGGAGCTCCTCCCCGAGTCTGTCTTTGGGAAACAGGTCCCGACCGATGTGCTTCGCTCCCCGCTGTTCGTGAGGGGACTGGTTGGTCGACATATCATGCGTCGGTCAGCCCCGACGCTGGAACCACGGCGCTGACCCTGCATTTGTATGCCGACGCCTATGTGATCGGTGGCCGAACGGTTAATGAATACGCAAACGTGCAAGTTGTCGAGGTGCCGGCCCTTCCCGAGCTTGCTCTGATAGGGGACCAGCCGCGTCTGTCCGGCTCTGGACTTCAATTGGTCGTGCTTCACGACAGCTTCTCAACGAACTGGCGAGGATCCAAAGGGCAGCATGTGCTAGTCGATGGGATGCTTAACGGATGGCTCATGTCGACCGAACCTCGCGTTTTCTCCGCTCACTACGAGCCAGCCGGCGCCTTCCGGGCGGCTGGGTGGATGTCACTCGCGACCCTGGTGGTCATTCTCGCTTTCCCTGCTGTGGGATGGATCGCTCGTACGGGAGGTCGGCGGCTCCGCAAGCGGCTCCCGAGCCATTCAGCGAGTGACGAAAAGGTTGAAGAGGAAGTGGCTCGTGGGGGGCGAGGCAAGAGATAGTTGTTGCATGTGATTTTCGATCACGTAGGCCCTTTCAAATCCGATGCGTCTAAGAGCATCGGCAAATCCTGCGGGCGATGACCCAGAACGACGTATTGCCTCGAGATTGAACTCGACAATCAGACGCAGTTGCGGATTTCGCCGGGCCAAATCGGTCATGCCTTGAAGAGCTGCCGTTTCTGCGCCTTCTATGTCCATCTTTATCAAATCGATGGCCGGCGATCCAAGATTTCCGAAAAACGCGTCGAGGGTAGTTGTGTCCACCGAGAGCAGTCCGTCTTTTCCCGACGAGGTTAGATAGCCTCGCTCAATTTCATCTCTTGCGAGCTTCACTTGTCCTATTGAATTCGAAGCGGCGGTCTGTAGACAGTGGACATTCCTGAGTTGGTTGAACTGAACGTTTCTGTGTAGATAGCGATACATCAACGGGTCTGGCTCGAAGGCAAAGACCTGGCCACTGGGACTTACTAATCGGGCGGCCATAAGCGTGTAATAACCCGAGCTAGCCCCAAGATCGACCACGTTCATTCCCGGCTTAAGAAGCCTGCAAATTAGACTGGTCACCTCCGTTTCATAGAGCGCGGTTTGAAATTGCCGAGAGCTCGGGGAACCGGGCGGTATAAGCATTGTTAAACCGTCCTGCAAAGCAATGGTTAACCCGGGACCGCGATGTGTCTTAACGGATGACCCGAGCTGAAAGACAAGTCGAGAAAGGGCGGCCAGCGGCCAATCGAAGGGTCCGAACATTACACGGCTCTTGAGGCGCGCCTTGGCAGATATGAGCAGTTTCCACAGCCGCAAGAGGGGACTCATCGTGGCGTTCATCTTAGATGTGGCCCTGGCGTAGGAGCTGTGTCCCTAAGATCTCGTTTGATCATTCCTCTCGTGGTTTTCGGGGCGGCTGCGAAGGTGGGGCAGCGCCAGGGTTGGGAGATGGCGAACCCTGATCGGCGCCCCCTGGCAGGATGCAAAGATCAGGACCGGGACGTACCAGCTGCCATGAGCCCGAGGACTAGCAAGGGCGAGGACCCATATCAAAATAGCGACCGCAGCGCCGGTCAAGGCGAACCCAATGAAGATGCGGTCTATCCAGTCCCCGTTCTACAAGGAGGGGATAGTTATCAGGCGGCAGCCGCCGCCCCGAAAGAAACTATGCCGCCATCAAAAATCCAATCGGTGGCAATCGTCCGCTGGTAGAGGCTGCTGTCCGAACCCTCGGCGAAGAAAAAAGGGCCTGTGGGTGTCGCTACAAGGCCAGGTCCGTCGCTCAGAATGCCTCCCAGGGTGGTTGCAGCGTTCCAGCCGACGCCATCATTTCGAGCGAACCATAGTGCCCCATCCGTTCCGTGACAGGCGAAGTACGTTAATGATCCCGAACTGCTTGCTGCCGGATGGCCAACGCAAATCCACGGATGAAGTGAGTACCCGGTCGTAAGGGTTCTCGAGTAAACTTGGCCTCCGGTCCCAACGACTAAGTATGTGGGTGTTCCGCCTACTGCGCTCACGGCTGGTCCAGCCGCAAGAGTTCCGCCTAGCGATTGCCATGCACTTCCTGGTACGGTCGGTAAGGCGCTACCAACCGGTACGGCCGTCTCGGCATGCCACAGCGCGTAGTCCTGCCCTTCGCAGGCCACATAAAGACTCGTCCCGATCACAGTTCCTGCCGGGCTGTCGTTGCAATAGAAAGGAGTGCTAGTCAGGGGCTGCCATCCGACTGCATCGCTGCGAACCCACAGGTTATGGTCTGTCCCGGTGGCAAGGTACAGGGGCAGCGGCGGACCAGTCGGCTGAGGGACGGAAACGACGGCCGGAGCGGCAGTTAGAATGCCGCCAAGAGATGTAAACCCGGGTGACCCGGCACGCTTCACCCAGAGTGCTCCATTGATGCCGACCACCCCGACGACGTAATTGGGTGGGCCGCAGTTCGGAAATTTGAAGGAGCCGACGCGTGTCTGCCACCCACGGTCGCTGGTGACCGTGTAGTACTCCTGCGTGTACCAGAGGGTGCAGTCGTCCATTGGATCGACGGCCATCATGCTGTAGTCGCCCCACCGGTTGAAAGTGGAGGTCTGGGAACCGGAGCCCGAAATCAGCGTTGCTTCGCCCTGCGGCAGCATCCCCAGTGGGTCACTGGCCAGGCGCCCGGTGTAGCGAATTGACGGCGAGATCGTGCTGCTCGAGACGCTGTAGCCGACCACGATGTCCCCTGCCTGGTCCATCGCAACGCTGGCCATCCAGCGGCTGTCGCTGCTGGGCGCGTAGGTTCCCTGCTGATAGATCGCCGGCGTGGTCGACAGCCCTCTAATCTCATACCAGCGGACGGCAGCCTGGTTGCCGCTCGAGCCAACCCCGACAGTATGGTTGGCGACCAACGACTCGTGGCCATCCGCGAACCGGCGATATTGCAAGCGGTTCATGAGCCGGTCGGACAGTGCGTCGAGTCCCTGGCTGGTGCCTGGCTGCTGGATGCAGCTGCGTGAGCCGCTGCACATATTCCAAAAATAGGTGTCGACCGGCAGGTTGAAGTTTGGAGTCTGGGAAGCGGTCCCGAATCTCGAGTTCGCCGGCGTGATGAAGTCCACGTGGAACTTCCAGATCTGGAAGGTGCTGCCTGATGGGGACGTGGCCGTATCGATCGCGCCAAAGTAGTTCGGCGAGCCGCTGGGCGGAAGGATGGAGCCATCGAGGTCAGACGGCAGCAAGCCTCCGTAGTTCGAGCCGATGGGCCCGAAGAGGATGGCAGTCGGGCTCTGGTTGGTCAGCATCTTGTTCCGATCAAAGGCCAACGTACCAGCGCCAACGAAAGTAGTCAGGTTGCTGCTGAAGAAGTTGACCGACATGTAGTAGGCGTCCGGCCAGACGGCCAGCTTCGGGTAGTCAGGGAAGTTGGTGTTACTGATCTGCCAGGCGTACCGGAAGTACGAGCCGGTGGGATCTCCGCTCGTCGACACGGCGAAGCACTGGTCGTACGGCGCAATCGGGAGGCCACGCTTAGTGGTGAAGGCAAACTGGGTGAAGACCCAGCGGTTCGCCATCCGGTCGTAGCGGACGACGGGATCGCCCTGGTTTGTGAACTCACAGAGGCCGCCGAAGCCGGACCAGAGCGTATTGCCGGCGCTCGGCCCCATGACCGCCGCGCCGGACCGGTTAAAGATCTCGAAGTGGAGGTTCACCCACTGGACGTAGTTGCCGGGGCCGATGTCGCCATTAGTGTCCGGAGGGAGGACATTGTCGAGGTTGTTGACGCCCTCGAAGTTCGTGCTGGTCGACGGCATCGTCGCCGTGCCCGGGGTCGTCTGGGTCGATTTCGTGGCCGTCGGCACACGGGCGCCGGATAGCCCGGGGTGCAGCGGGTGGTGCGACTGGTTCCCTTTGCCACTGGGCGCGACGGGGCTGGCATGCAGAGTCCGCAGCGGGGGAGACACGTCGTGCTGGAGTGACGGGAGGCTGACGGGGGCGGTGGGGTTGGCAGCCACCGCAGAAATAGCGGGAATGGCCTGCCCGCCCAGGACGGCCATTGCCAACACTGGCCCGAGAAATCGAAAACGCCCCAATTCGCCCTTAGTGTCGGACCCACAGGTAAAGATGTCAATTGGCCTGATGACCCATAGATATGGGTATGACGCTGGCATGGTTTGGCTTGAATCAGGAGCGTAGGTATGCCAAACTCCCCCTGGAGAGCAGGGGCTAGCAAGGTGACTTTTCGGTGAGACGCCTAGGCGGCTGCATGATCCTGGCGTTCGTGGCCGCCAGCCTCGTCAGTCTTGGCGTGTCCAAAGAAGCTCGTGCCGGCGGAAGCGCCGATGCCGTGGCAGTCCAGGTGTCCGGTAGTGCCTTGGGGAACCTCAGCTCCAGCCCACTCGGCCTCTCACCAAACTTCGCACAATCAATAACCGACTACGTTTGGCGCTGTCAGTCGGGGATCAACAGAATCCAACTGACACTGACAGCGGCCTCTAGTGGCATGCTGAGCGTCGAGGGCAGGAGTGGTCGCATCGTGACACTCGAAGAAAGCCTCATCGAAAATCAAGCTGTTGTCATCCGCGCTCCCGATCCGAACAACACGCGCGGAATACCAGTTCAGTACTGGATTCGGTGCCTCCCCCATGACTTTCCCCAACTTAGTGTGGTGGAGCCTGGATCTCCGCCGCCTGGTTGGTACCTGACTGGGAACGTCAACTCGGCGGCAGGGAGCGGCACCTACGCGATGGTGTTGGACAGTCAGGGGACCCCAGTTTGGTACCAAGCGTCCGGTGTCAGCGCGCTTAACATAACTCTCCTTGCCGATGGCACTATTGCTTGGATGTCAGGCTCCGACTTCAGCGCATTCAAAGAGTACAACCTCAACACGCAGGCGACCCGCAGGCTAGCGGGCCCCGGTCCGTCGCTAGACTTTCACGAGCTCTTACCGATGTCAAACGGGGACTTGATGATGTTGTCGAACCCGTTGAAGCCAAGTGTCGACATGACCATTTTCGGGGGCACTTCAAGCGCGACCGTGATCGACTGTGTGCTTGAGGAAGTAGACCCAAACGGTCAGCTGATTTGGCAGTGGCGGGCGAGCGACCACATTTCTGTTGGCGAATCAACGCATCCGTTAGCGACGTCGCTGGGTCAGCAGGTTGCGTATGACCTATTCCATTGCAACTCGATAGACGTTGACCCGGTCTCGGGCAACGTCCTGCTCTCTGCTCGCCACACGGACTCTGTCTATCTCATCGACAAGACCAGCGGCGACATCATCTGGAAGATGGGAGGGACCTCGTTCAACCACGATCAGGCTCAGATCCTTGCAATCACCGGTGATCCGGAGGGTGCGTTTCACGGTCAACATGACGCGCGCTTCCACCCAAATGGGGACGTGTCTCTCTACGACAATCAGAGCTGGGATCCGAGCCTAGCGGCTCGCGGCGTCGAGTACCACATCGACAGTGTGGCGGGAACCGCAACCATGGTTTGGTCCTATCAGTCTCCAGACGGCCACAATAGCGCGGCAACTGGAAGCTTCCGGCGCCTCTCCCGCGGCACGGACAACGTGATCGGTTGGGGCATCAAGCCAGGACCCCTGTTCACGGAGGTCGACGCCGCGAGCAATACCCTGCTTAATGTCACCTTTCCAAATGGTGAGTTTGCCTATCGAGTTCAAAAAGTTGGGCCAACGGCGCTCGATCACAACCTGCTTCGCGCTACGGCCGGGCTCGCGCCTTTCTCATTTACAGCCGACCGTGATCCTACGATAAGCGGCACGGGTGTAACGCTTAGCACGGCCGAAGGCATGGGGCTGACCGATACGGTCGCGACGTTCAGTGACACGGATTCGAATGCCTCTGCCGATGAATACTTGGCCACGATCGCATGGGGAGACGGCTCGAGCTCCCCGGGTACCATCAGCGGTCCCATAGGAGGTCCGTTCACCGTCACCGGCACCCACAACTATGCCGAGGAGGGTACCAGCGAGGTTACCGTGTACGTCACCGACGTCGACGACCCAACCAATAGGGCCACGGTGACCTCGACGGTGAACGTCTCGGACGCTACGCTGTCGGCAAGCTGCGCCGCACTAGCCAACTCGCTCACCTCGTACGACGGGACAACGGCGAATTTCACTGATGCCGATCCAAGCGGGACTGAGTCAGACCACACGGCCACGATCGCTTGGGGCGACGGCTCCAGCTCACCTGGCACGGTTAGCGGCCCGGATGGCGGTCCATTCACGGTGAGCGGTGCCCATAGCTACGTGTCTACGGGTAACTTCAATATCACCACGACCGTCAACGATGCCGGCGGGAGCAGCACTTCCGCTTCTTGCAACACCCTGATTTATGCCTTCCCTTCCGGTGCAGGTGCCTTCGCGATCGGAGACGAAAGCAGCGCGATTGGCGAAGTTGTCACCTTCTGGAGTTCTAAGTGGTCAAGACTGAACTCGCTGAGCGGCGGCCCGGCACCCGGCCGGTTCAACGGACTCTGGCAAAGCTCAGCTATGTCGACGTGTGAAGTCGGCTGGGAAGTCATGGCCAGGACAAGCGACGCGCCACCTGCGGGTCCCTTGCCCGCCTATATGGGCGTGATCGTCAATAGTTCGGTCAGGCAGTCCGGCTCGACCGACTCAGGGAGTGCGGTCCACCTCGTAATCGTCCGGACGAACCCGGGTTATGAGCCTGACCCCGGCCACGCTGGGACCGGAATGGTTGTAGCGCAAATCTGCTAGTTTGTCGCGGGCCCGACCTGGCGCCCGGCAACCGAACCGTAATGGTTAGGCTGCGGCCCGGGTGTGCTTTTGCGGACGGGACGTGCGGCGCTGTGCCGCCTGAACCCACAGAAAGTCGGGTGCTGAGAGCAGTTCGGTTCGTCGTTCCGCAAGGCCGTCGCGACGCCGCCGCAGGTCGCGCATAATCTCGAGGACTTGCCCGCCTAGTTCGAGCGTGTTTATCCGGAACGGGTGCCAATGGTCCCGAGTCCTGGCTTCCATGTTCGGCCTGAAGTGGATGGTCCAAAAAGCGCCATGACGCTTGGGAACAGCATGCTCGTGGACCTCCCTCGACGGGACGAGGAAGACTGGATCCGCGAATCGCATCAGCTTGGGATCGAGGTACGCGAAGAAGTACCAGTACAGCGGATTGTTTACGAGGCGCGTGGCGCGAACGTCGAAGGACGCGTTTAGGTAGCGGGCGTTGCCACCCCTGCGATGAAGTGCCATCGTGCTCTTCACCTGGATGGCGAGGCCGAAGCCGTACTGCCCGCGAACGTGGATCTCGTAGTCACGCCTTTCGTCGTCCGAGAGCGGCGAGGCTACCTCGATACGTCCATGGCTTCCCATCATCACCAGCTTGGCGAACTCCTGTTGGACGATAAGGCCCTGCTGGACCAGACTAATCGGCACATCGGTTCAACGGGAGGAACTGCGAACTCCGGCGCGGTTTAGCCTCAGGTGGCCGATTGGTCGTGGATCGCTAGACCGAGGCGATGCTGCCCGCGAACGAGGATCTCGACGTCGCGCCGTTCGTCGTCCGTGAGCGGCGGCGCTAGCTCGATCTGACCGCGGCTGGCCATCATCACCAGTTTGGCGAACTCCTGCTGGACGATGAGGCCTTGCTGGACCAGGGTGATTGGCACACCGATTCAACGCGGCTAGGCGCAAACTCCAGCGGGGAAAGTTCCTACTGCAGAGTCTGGCCGGTGGCGGCCAACGGTGTGCCGGCGAGAGCGGGCTCGGCCGACAGGTCGGGAGCTGGGAGCGTTTCGCCGGGCTCCGGGACCAGCTGAATGGAGACCGCGACGGGCGGCTTACGGCGCGGCCAGGTCAGCGTCATCACAAGGACCAGGAATGCGACGCCTGTCGCGCCGGCAGCATCGGGCAGATATGGAGACAATTTCGGTGGGGTCTGATCTCTTCCGACCAAGATGGCGCTCTGTGTGGCGAGGATGTCGTCCTTCACGTAGACCTGCTGCGCTGAGCCGGCCTGCACCGAGGTGAGCAGCGGAAGCTCGTTCCGGTAATGGCGGAAGTCGCCTTGCGACAGCGCCTGGTAATAGAGGGATGTGAGCGTGCCGGGGTCTGCCTTCACCGATGCTTTCTGTAAGACCTGGCGCAGAATGCTCACCGGAACGAAATAGCCCTGGCCGGGCAGGAGATTGCCCTGGCTATCGGTCTTGCTAAATGAGACGATCCCCAGGACGTGGCCCAGACGGTCAAGGACCGGACCGCCGCTGTTGCCGTGGGTCACGTTGGCGTCAGTTCTATACGCGGTCCAGCCGTCCATCGCTTGGCGGTTACGCACGGCTCCACTGCTGAGGGCCACCTTGACGGTGGAATCACTGGGGGGTTCTTCCGCCAGCGACGCCTCGCGCGGGTAGCCGACCACGTAGGTCTCGGCGACGGCCGTTGGATCCGCGGTCGCAAGAGCAAGCGCCGGAACAGTACCGACATCGGCCTTCATGACGGCGACATCGCGACCAGGCGGCACCGGCTCCTCGGACACCAAGTTCGCGCGCACACGTGTAACCGTCAGACTCTGCCCGGCGAGCACCGTGCCGAGGCCCAGATAGTACTTCGGGTCAACTGAGTCGACGGTCGCGTACTTCTTCTCCCAGCCGATGTACCAGCTCGACAGCTGCTGAAGCTGCGCATCGGTGGGCGTGATGCCCACATCACGCTGGAGGGAGTTCCGGATGTCTTTCTCTCCCTGGGCAATGTTGGCCGGCTCGTTGTCGATCTGAAGAATCTGGGCCAGGATATCGGGCTTCTGAGGTGACACTACGTGGGCCGCTGTGACCAGGTAGCCATCCTGCGTCACGAAGAAGCCAGAGCCACCGCTGACCAGGGTGAACTCGTCGGTCAACCGATCGGTCCCCGGTTGTATATAGGTGTCCGGGTGGCTAATGATCAGATTTGTGGCGGCGGTCTCGAGCGCCTGCTCATTGTCAGCCAGGCGTCCCGCCTCCACCATGCCGATCAGCTGCTGAATGATGACGTCCTGCTTGGCCTTGGGAACCACGGGCCGCGGCACGGAGGTTTTGACATCGAAATCGCCCTGAACCAGGACGACGGCCGGCCGGGACGCCGTGAAGATTCGCTCGGCAGTGAGCGGCTTGGGGACTGGCTCTCGAGTCAACCAGATCGCTGCCAGGAGCCCGGCGTTGCCGATCAGCACCAGCGCGAAAACGCCAAGCCGAATCCGCACCAATGTCAAGCTCGAACGGGGCGGCGAGTCAGTTTCTCGCTGGCTCTAACGCAGCGCGCGCTTTGCTGATGTCATCGGCGCCGATCACCACCCGGGTGTCGGTCGCCAGGTAGACGAACCGCAGGTTGACGGCGGCTTCGGCGAGCCGCTGCATGACCATCGATAGCTCGCCAGGCCGGTCCGGCATCGGTAACACCAGGACCTCGACCTCGCCCTCGATCGTGTAGCCGCCGGCTCGCAGGGCAGCCCGCGCGGCATTGGGATTCCGGGCCAGCACGTGAACGAGACCGCCCACTTCAGCGAAGCCCTCGATATTGATGCCGGCGCGGGTCAACGTCTGCACGACTCGGGCGAGTTCTCCCGGGCGGTCGGCTTCCAGCCTAACGGTCAGATCGCGGCCCACTGGGAGGCCATTGTAGGGCTACGTCACAGTGACGGTGGCGCTCGCGCTTGACGAAAGCCCGGCGCTGTCGACCACGATGACGGTGATGGTGTACGAACGTGCCACCGTGTACACGTGGGTCGCCTTCGGGCTGGCCTGCGGCGCCGTCGATAGGCCATCTCCCCATATGAACTGATAGCTCACGATCCCGGTGCCGTCCGTATCCCAGGAGAAGCTGGCGTCCGCCGTGACATTCAAGGGTGGCAGGCTCGCCACCGGCGTCACGTTCAGAATCGCCGTGGGCGGATGGTCAGTCGGCGTCGGCTGTGGCGTTGGCCTTGGCGTGGGCGGCGGCGCGGACGGTTCGGGTGGCGGAGTCGGCCAGTGAGTCGGCCGCGGCGGCGGCGGCGTAGCGATAAACGCCCGGCTCGGCGTCGTTGCCACCGGTGGCGCGGGGACGTCGCTGGGTGAGGGAGACGCCGATGGCGACGGTAGCAACGCTACGGGTGCGGCCGTGGCGGCAACGCGCACGCCACTGGAATGGCTAACCGGGGTGGCCTGCACCACCGTGAAGGCGGCAAGCGCTTGCGGCGGCGTGGCAATCAGGATCAGGACGACGGTAGCGAGGCCGGCGTGGGGCGCTAGCGACCAGCGCCGGGACGGGCCGCGGCGGGCTGCAAGCGGGTCAGGCTGCTGGGTGAGCCGCTCGACGACGGTGACGAACCACCAGGGCATGCGACGGGCTCGGCCGACGTTGTCGAGCACGCTGCCGATCAGGCGATCGCCGACGTGCCCGAGTTCCTGGGTCGCCGCGCGCACCTCGGCACGGGTGGACGCCCGGGCGTCGGCGACGAGCAGGATCATCGCCCCAAGCTCGGCAAGCGCCGACGTATCAGCGCTGGCCAGTACCGGCGGCGCATCGATCACCAGGAAGTCGGCCTCGCTGCGCAGCTGACCAAGCAAATTCCGAAAGGCCGTCGACTGCAACACGCCCGACGGGTCGAAATAGGCCTGCCCGCTGGGGAGCACTTGAAGCCCGGGGACCTCAGTCCTGCGCAGGGCGTCGGCAAGCGTGGCATCCCCGTTCACGACGTTGGCGAGGCCACGCTGGCGGTCCAATCCGAAAAGGCCCTGGGCGCGTCCCCACCGCAGGTCCGCCGAGACCAGGATCACCTTCTTCCCCGATAGGGCCAGCGCCGCCGCCAGGTTTGCCGCGACCGTGCTCTTGTCTTCCCGGCCGGGGCTCGTGACCAGCAG
>Ga0070698_100000939_pt1 | contig 31911 bp, 35 predicted proteins | sample KBSK1502metaG_FD_65477 | JGI IMG/M metagenome (GOLD analysis project Ga0070698, IMG submission 65477) | Corn, switchgrass and miscanthus rhizosphere microbial communities from Kellogg Biological Station, Michigan, USA - KBS K1-50-2 metaG | ecosystem: Host-associated > Plants > Roots >... | reverse complement strand
TCTGTAAGCTCAAACAGTTCCGCGCCATCGCCACCCGCTACGACAAGACCGCAACAAATTTCCTGGTCGCAATCCACCTCGCCGCCGCTTCAATCTGGCTCAATTGACGACACCCCCTAGCCTGGGTGATCGCTGCAGGGGCGCCGCCGGAACCTCACTTGCCATCTCGACCGCGGGCGAAAGCGGCCGGTACAGCAGCATCGCGACGACCCCGAGCCCTGTGTAAAGCGAACATGAACTGCATGGCCGTGGCGTGGGTCCACCCGGTCCAGACGGCAGCCAGGTCGGGAAACGACGCGGCCAGCACGCCAAGCGCACCAACGAGTGACCCAATGACGCTGTAGCGTGCGAACAGCGTGGTGCGCCGCCGCGGCTCGACCGTTTGCATGAACACGGTCTGTTCGAGCAGCCCGAAAATGCTGGCGTCGCCCGAGATCGGATTCATCGCGCCGATGAAGGCAATGACGAGAAGCGGTCAGAATCAGCCATGACCGCAAACCCGACGCCCCCGACGGCCATCAGCAGTGCCGCGGCGAGGGGCACCGTCGTCGCGGATAGCGATTGGCGATCAACCCGACCCAGAGCGTCAGCAGGGCGGTGCCGATCAGCGTGCTGGTGACGATCCCTCCGATGGCAAGCGCACTGAACTCGAGCTCGACGAGGTAAATCGGCAACAGCAGTGACACGAAGCCATCGGCAAAGGCCCGCAAACCGCGCACGGTGAGGATGCGCACGGCATCACTCGAGGCTCCCCGCGGCAACGGCCGTCACCACTCGTCTCCTGTCGCAGATGCACCTGCCAAGTCAGCTCCCGCGCACGACAAAGCCCGGCCCCAACATCAGCAGCAGGATTAGGACCAGTTTACGGAAACCCGCTTCATCAAGCTGGGCGTTCAGCTGTAATCCGACCCAAGTTCCGGCGAGCAGCACTGGCAATCCGATCACGAACAGGCGCAGCGTATGGCCGCCGACCGCCCCGTCCCGCCGAGCCACAATCCGGTCATTAGGAAGATCGCGACGCCAATGGGTGTTGGAGGGCAGCGCGTTGCTCATCACGCGGCCAACCCCGCAATGCGCACCAGATCGTGACGACGATCCCGGCGAGTCCGGTCGCACCGCCGGGGACGCCGTTGAGCACGCCGATCGCACCACCCGCCGCCTTGCTTGGCGTCACCGGCGCAAGCTGAGGCCGCACCAGGCTGTAAAGGCTGAAAAGGATCAACACGATGCCGACCGAAATGCGCAGGGTCGTCAGCGACGTCCAGTGGAGCAGCTCGACGCCGATCGCGCTACCCGCGAGAAACGGCAGTAGCCGGGACGGCTTTATCGACCGGCGTAGCTTCCAGACGGAGATCCCCTGCACGACCAGCCCGTAGGCCACGATCAGGGCCGTTGTCTGGGCCGGCGACAAGAGATGCAGCCAGACCGCGGCGGCGACGATGCCGAAGGCAAAGCCCGCCACACCCGTCACGAGCGCGGCGGCAAACGTCCCAGCGGCAAATAGAACCACGTCGAGGGTTTGAAGATCGGCCATGGCACACCCCATCATGGTCGCCGCGGATGACCGCGGCGATGACAGGGCAACTCTTGGCCGACAAGCGGCTGAGGGGTGGTTGCCGATGACCTGACCCTATTATGGTGCGCCGTGATCCGAGGTCAATCGGCGACTGGGAAGGCACCTTCTCCCCTCCAGGGCGCAAGAAACGCGCCGTAAACCGACGCCCAATGTTGAGGTGATGAATGTCCGAGACGGTGAAGGCCAGGAGTTCCAATGAACAGGTCACCCTGGGTGCGCTGTTTATCGGCTTTCTAAAGGTCTCGCTCTGCGGCTTCGGCGGCGGACTCGTCTGGGCACGCCGCGTCGTCGTCGAACAACAGCAATGGATGGACGAGCAGGAATTCGCCGAGACGTTGACCCTTTGCCAGTTCATGCCCGGCCCAAATATCGTCGGCATCACCGTCTGTGCAGGGTCGAAGCTGAGGGGGCCGATCGGGGCAATCTCCGCCGTCGCGGGTTTCATTGTAATACCCTGGACAGTCGGTTTGTCGCTCGGTGGTCTGTACCTCCGGTATGCTCACATCGCGGTCCTTCAGAACATCCTCGGCGGGCTTTCCGCGGCCGCAGCCGGGCTGATGATCGCGACAGGGATCAGACTGCTGATGCCGCATCGCGGTCGCCGGACGGCGTTGCTCTTCGCCGCCCTCGCCTTCACCGGCATGGTATTCGTCAAGCTGCCGCTGCTCGTCGTCCTGCTCGGATTGGCGCCTCTCAGCATTGCTGGCGCCGGTATCGAAAGCGCGAGAGCACGATGAACAGCCCTTCCGCATCTGTCGCATTGGCTGCCCATCTTGCCGTCCTGTCGTCGATCAGTTTCGGCGGGTTCCCCTCGGTTCTCCCGGACGTGCATAACCTCGTCGCCGCGAACGGCTGGGTGACCGATCGGGAGTTCGCCAATTATTTCGCGGTCTCGCAGGTGATGCCGGGGCCGAACATGATCCTGATGATGAGTTTTATCGGGTTGAAGGTAGGAGGCATGCCGGGCGCAATTGCCAGCGCGCTCGCAACGTTCGGGCCACCATGCGTGATTTACTTCATAGCCTACCGTCTGTGGGATCGCTTCCGCGATATGCCGTGGCAGCGGATCGTGCGCCGCGGGCTTGCCCCCTTGACGATCGGGCTTGTCATCGCCGGCGGTTATGTGATGGCCCGTGCCGGGGATGTCGGGTGGCAGAGCGCCGTGGTGACGTCAGGTGCGGTCGCGCTGATGCTCCGAACACGGGTCAATCCGCTCTGGATACTCAGCGCCGGCGGAGCCCTGGGAGGGCTCGGCTTCCTCTAAAGGGAGGATTAGGTCTCGACGACGCGCTGAACTAGTAACCTGCATGCAACGCAGCGCGGTGTGGCCCGACAAGAGGTCCGTCCCTTTCGTCACGCCGAAGGCGAAGGTCACGCCGGCACGGATCTCGCCTGCGGTGTGATCATTGACGCGCGCGCCCCGCACCCCAAAGTCGACGGCAATATTGTCTTGCACCTGCCAGATCGCCCCGACCAGAGCCGAGCGGGTCTGAAACTGGCCGTTATCGCGCTCGTGGAAGATTTCAGCGACGGGCCGAACTACCCATTCGTGCGGGCCCTCGACGATGGCGTCGATAAACAAATCGGCATGCTGCTCCTGGGTGAGCTCAGCTGCGGCATTGAGGTGCACGTTCCCCAGCTCCATCGCTGCGAGACGATGCCGGCAAGGCTCACGCCGGCCCCATGCTCGTCATTCATCCCCGGCAACAGAACGCCGAATTCGGTTGCAATACTGGACCCGGGCTTCTCCTGCAGGCTACCCTCGCGCAGCACGCCTTTGAGGGAGGCACTGTTGCCGACTAGGCCCGTCCCGGGGACACCGGCGGTCACGTCGTGCGCGAGTGTGCCCTCAAGCACCGCTTCCCAGCCCGGGGTAAAGCCGTAATTGATCCTGACGTTGGGCGCAAACAGCGTGCAGTCGGCTCCTTCGCGAAGGTATTCGACCGGACCAAGCTCGATCTCCATTTCGCCCGTTTCTGCCACGGCCGCATCCGTGCCGTCGAAAGGACGATAGGCCCGCGCAGCGCCGCTCCAGCCGGTAAGCACAGCCGCCGCAGCAAGCGCCGCGACACCTCCGACCGCCTTCATGAAGCCGGCCGGAGTACCCAAATCGCCGCCGGTTCGTTCGACTGCCGCCGCACAGCGACACAGAGCCGGTCGAGCTCGGGAACGAACAGCGAGGTGCGCGCGCCGGATATCGTCGGCACACGTCCGAGGCGCGCATAGCCGGCCTCGCGCTGCTCGAGCACATCCACGACCCCTCACATGGACGCGGTGGCGCTTGGCATCGACGAACCCGTCATCGGCGTCACCGCAGGTCTCCAACCTGGCGGCGATGCGTCCGTCCTGGCTGGAGAGCACCATCAAAGTGGGCGGTCTGCGAAAGACGACCAGTACGCGGTGCGCTTCGCCGTCGACCGCCATCGGAAAATTTGATCCGGCGCCTTGCGTCGGCAACGACCGGTTCGCCTCCGACGCAAGATCGACGACTTCGACCTCGTGCGCGTCCGGCACATTGACAAAGACCTGGTTTCCGGTTTCGTCGATCTGGAAACCCTCTGGATGGCCCTTGAGACGGATCTCGGCGGCCTTGGTCCGAGTTTCCGGATCGATGACCGCGAGCGCCCCTTTGCCGTAGCCCACGAGCACGCGGCTTCGTTGCGCATCCACCCGCACGTCGTCGGCATCGTCGCCGAGCTCGACACGCGCGATCGGCGCAAAATCGTCGCCGCTCAGCACCCGCACCGAGCCGTCGCCGGCGTTTGCGACATAGAGGCTGTCGGCGAAGCCGACATAAGCGATGCCTTGGGGCTCTTTCAAACCAGTGATGGTGCGCAGCACCTTGCCGGCTGCAAGGTCGACCACGCCCAGAGAGTCGTCGCCGAGTTCGGCAACGAAGAGCCGCTGCCGCTTAAGGTCGAACGCATTTTTTACTGTATTATTTTTGCCAAATGAAATCATAACTACAAGAATTACTGCTTTGGCGGGCGCGTACCGTGCCGGTGCCGTCTATCGTGCCGCTGACGATTAGCTCGATTGGCCGGTAGCCGCCGCTAGTCTCTGGCGCTGCTACTTGCATCGCCAGATCGCCCTGCGGCCCGACCGCTCCTTTGAGCTGGCGGCCTGTGGCGCTCGTATACTGCGCCTGACCCTTCACAATGGTGAGCGGCCCCGCTACCCGGTCCGGACATTGGCCCATCTGCCCTCCCCTCGTCACGTAAGTTGCATTGACTTTCGCCGAAGAGACAAACCGATAGGTACCGTCAAATGGCGCTGCGGCAGTGGAAGGCGATGGAGTTTGCGCATCCGCGGCGGCGAGCAAACCGAAAAATCCGACGATCCACAGTAATCCAATCTGTCTTCGCATGAGACTTTCCTCCCATCCTCTCGGTCCCCGTGCCCCAAATGACACGAATGGGTGCCCGCTTGCCGGCCGTGAACCTGAGTTTCGAGATTATCTTATTCAGCCGACATTCCCCAGATGCCCGGGGTCCGCAAGACCATAGTCCGGCGTTTCGCTCTTTGCGGCAACGAGTTCGTCCGACGAGGTCAGGAGAAACTCTCGCTCCATACAACAGCGGCTCTGTCGGCGTGAGATTGGGGTCCGACGAACCGAGTGATATGATCGCGCCGAAGACCGCCCGGGGTTTCGCCGACGGCGACGGTCTCGCGAACGGGAGGGAAACCATGAAAGCCAGCTCCGATCATATTCTCACCAGCCATGCCGGGAGCCTGCCGCGTCCGGACGAACTGATCGAGGCATGGGCCCAGGCGGCCGGCGGGGCGATTGATCAGGATACCTTTGCGGAGAGGCTGCGAGCGTCCGTAACGGAAGTCGTCCGCCGCCAGCGGGATATCGGCGTGGACGTCCTCGGCGATGGCGAGTTCGGCAAGCCGACGGCGCAGCGGGTGAATTACGGCTCGTGGTGGCGGTATTCGTGGAGTCGGCTCGGCGGGCTTGATCCGGGTGGCCCCAGTCTCTACGAAATGGAGGCCAGACGCTCACGACCTGGCCATGTCGTATTGACGAGCTTTGGCGATCGCCGCGACCGCACGCAGTTCGCTGTGGCATATGGGGACCCCGAGTCCGGGATTACCACGGGGCCCCGGCCCCCTGCGCCGATCTGCATCGCTCCGGTCCATTATGCCGGCCACGACGCGATCAAGGCCGACATCGCCAACTTCAAGGCGGCATTGAACGCGGCCGGGGTCGCGGAAGGCTTTATGACCGCCGTCGCCCCGGGCAGCGCCTCGCGGATCGGCAACTCGTACTACAAGACCGAAGAGGAGTTGCTCTACGCCTGCGCCGACGCGATGCGCGAGGAGTACAAAGCGATCCTCGATGCCGGCCTGGTCCTGCAGCTCGATGATCCGGCGATTGCCGAGAATTGGGACATGATCAATCCCGAGCCGACGGTCGAGGAGTACAAGAAGTTCACGATGGTCCGGGTCGAGGCGCTCAACCACGCGATCCGCGGCCTCCCGCAGGACCGCATCCGGTTCCATCTGTGCTGGGGCAGCTGGCACGGCCCGCACGTCACCGACATCGCGATGCGCGACATCGTCGATGTGATGTTGGCGATCAATGTCCAAGCCTATTCCTTCGAAGCCGGCAATGTCCGCCACGAACACGAGTGGAAGGTCTGGCAGGACGTCAAACTGCCGGACGACAAGCTGATCCTGCCGGGGGTGGTCAGCCACGCCACCAATGTGGTCGAGCACCCCGAGCTCGTCGCCGAGCGCATCGTCCGCTTTGCCAACCTGGTCGGCCGCGAGCGGGTCATCGCCTCCACGGATTGCGGGCTCGGCGGGCGCATCCATCCACAGATTGCCTGGGCCAAGCTCGAAGCGCTGGCGCAAGGCGCCGCACTCGCCACCCGCCAGCTCTGGAGCTGAACGAGTGGCTGGGGACCGTACGAGAATCGGAGCTTTCACTCGTCGCCCCGGCGGAGGCCGGGGCCCATTGCGCCGCGGCACGAACCTCTCATCGGTTGGCAAGACAGTGCAATTGCTTGAGAAATTCGGAGCGGCCGTGGAATGGGCCCCGGCTTTCGCCGGGACGACGATCGGTGGTTGACGGGGGATATCTCATATGACCGGGGAATTGTTGCTGGTGGGCAGCGTCCCACTCGATACCGTCGAGCAGGTGTTCCGTGCGGTCGGCGGTCCGTTGGGGCCGTATCTCGCCTATATGCCCGACGGCGAGGTCGGCGACCGGCGGTATTGGATCGACGGCATCGCCTATCGCGTGCTGAACGGCCATCCCGAAATCGAGACTGTGCGGCGCCCCGCTCCGGACGAAAACGGCGTCGAACGCTGGCGGCCGCAGGGTATTCACGACCAGTTTCGGTTTCGCGTCAAACCCGGCGTGAAGGAGGTCCGGTTCGGCGACCCCGGCTGGCGTCTCGGCTACACGAAAGATGCGGTCAATTCGTATTTCGTGTTCCGCCAATTGAAGAAAGAAGGCGTGCTGCCGGCGACGCTGAGGTTTCAGGTTGCGCTGCCGCTCACCTACAGTGCGGTGACATTGTTCTTCGTCGACGCCGAAGACCACCCGCGCATCGTGCCGGGGTTCACTGCCGCATTGCGCGCCGAAGTCACCAAGATCGTCGAGCTGATCCCTCCGGAGGACCTCGCGATACAATGGGACCTCGCGGTCGAGAACCGCTACATCGAGGGGACGCTCGCGCGGGACGGCGGCGCCGCGGCAAAACGCGAAGCCGAGCGCTTGACGGCGCCGGCGCGGGAGATCGCGCCGCACATACCGCAACAAGTGGCGCTCGGCTACCATTCCTGTTTCGGCACGCTGGACGGCTGGCCGTCGCGTCAGCCGCCCGACCTGACTGGTTCGGTGATCCTGCTCAACGAAGCCGTGGCCGCATCCGGGCGGCGCGTCGATTTTGTGCATATGCCGACACTGGGTTCGGCCGAAGACGCCTTCTTTGCGCCGCTCAAGGATCTCGATGTCGCCGGTGCGACAGTCTACCTTGGCGCGATCCACCATATGCACGCCGCCGGCGGATTGCGCCGGCAGCTCGCGGGGGCACGCAAATACTTGTCGGAATTCGGGATAGCGGCGCCTTGCGGCTTTGGGCGGGTGCCTGAGAGGCCCGGCCGATTCTTGACTGAAGAGGGCTCGGAGGTGCCACCGGACTACCTGGGGATCATCCTCCGGGATCATCTCGCCGCCGTCGAAGCGCTGCACCAAATCTTGAAGGACTGAGCCGCCATGCGAACCAGCTCCGATCGCATCATGACCAGCCATGTCGGAAGCTTGCCGCGCCCGGACGATCTGATCGCGGCCAACCGCGCGCGCGAAGCCGGTGAAGTGACCGACGAGCAGGACTTTCAGGAAACGTTGCGTACAGCAGTGGCCGAGGTCGTGCGGCGCCAGCAAGAGCTCGGCATCGCTATCCCGAATGACGGCGAGTTCGGCAAGTCGATGGGACAGCGCGTCAACTACGGCGCGTGGTTGAGCTACTCGTTCCACCGGCTCGGCGGGCTCGATTTCGGCGGACCCGACATGCACGCGATGGCGGCGCGGCGGTCGCGTCCGGGCGAGATCGTATTGACGAGCTTTTCGGATCGGCGGGATCGGGTGCGCTTCGCGGCGGCCTATACGGACCCGGATTCGGGCATCACGACCGGGCCGCGGCCGGCCACGGGGCCGGTCTGTGTGGCGCCGCTCACCTATATCGGCCACGATGCGATTAAAGCCGACATCGCGCGCTTCAAAGCCGCGTTGCAGGCCGCCAAGATCGAAGAAGGCTTCATGACCGCAATCGCGCCGGGCAGCACAACGCGGATCGGCAACGCCTATTACAAGACCTACGAGGAGTTCGTGTTCACCGCCGCCGAGGCAATGCGCGACGAATACCAGGCGATCCTCGATGCGGGGCTGGTTCTACAGCTCGACGATCCTGCGCTCGCGACGAACTGGGACATGATCAATCCCGAACCCACGCTGGAGGAATATCGCAAATTTGCCCGGGTCCAGGTTGAGGCGCTCAACCATGCGATCCGCGGCCTGCCGCAAGAGCGGATCCGGTTCCATTTGTGCTGGGGCAGCTGGCACGGACCACATACGACCGACATCCCAATGCGCGACATTGTCGATGTCATGTTGGCGATCAACGCGCAGGCCTATTCCTTCGAGGCCGGTAATGTCCGCCATGAGCACGAGTGGAAAGTCTGGCAGGACGTCAAACTGCCCGACGACAAAATAATCCTGCCGGGGGTCGTCAGCCACGCTACCAATGTCGTCGAGCACCCCGAGCTCGTCGCCGAACGGATCCTGCGCTTTGCCAACTTTGTCGGCCGTGAGCGGGTCATCGCTTCGACCGATTGCGGTCTCGGCGGGCGCGTCCACCCGCAGATCGCCTGGGCCAAGCTCGAGGCATTGGCGCAGGGTGCGGCACTCGCCAGCCGCCAGCTCTGGCACTGAACCGCCGGGTCAACCCGCGGCGGCGCTGCGAATTTCCTTTGGCGAGCGCGCTTACCTCAGCGGCTGCGAGGGTGGCTCGGGCGCTTTCGATGACGCCGAGCCCCAGCGCCATTGCCTGAGCCAGCGCGACACGGTTGCCGATCCGGGTTGTCGCGATCGGGGCGCCAGCGTCGGCAAGATCGGCGGCGATGTCATCGGTGAGCCGAGAACGCGATGGCACTCGGTTCAATACGACAAAGGAACGTCGTCGTTCGTCGCGCGCCATTTTGAGCGTCTCCGCCGTCGCCCAGAGATCGAGCGGCGATGGCTGAACCGGGACCAGCACCAGCCCAGCGGCGCGCACCGCGATCCGCGCCTCGGTTTCGGCGAGCGGCGGAGCGTCGATCAAGATCAGATCAACCCCAGCTACCCGATCGTCGACCCATTGCGCCGCGCGCCAGCCTGGCAGCGCCGCAAAGTCGAAACCGATCGCCTTTGCACCGAGCCGCGTCCGCCGCAGCTCGACCCAAGCCGCGAAGCTGCCTTGCGGATCGATATCGAGAGCCGCGACCCGGGCGCCGCATCGTGCCCAGGCGACCGCCAGCTGCGTGGCGAGCGTCGTCTTGCCGACGCCGCCTTTGCGCTGTGCGATCGTGATAACCAGCCCCGCCATTCGACCCCCGCTTTAGCAGAGGCCGATGCGGGTTGGTAGGGAGCCGCCTACTCCGCCGCCGGGAGCTTGGGCACGAGGCCAAGCCGCTCCGCGACACCTCGCCCATAGGCCGAATCGGCCTTTGTGAAATGCGCAATCTGGCGCAGCTGGATCGCGTCCGGCACGCCTTGCATCGCCGTGGCGATATTGTCGAACAACTGCCGTTTCTGATCCGCCGACATCAGCCGGAACACATTGACTGGGCTGCGCCTGGTTTGGACAGTGCACCCCTTCGATGGGCTGGCCTGCCACCCCACCCGTCGTCCCGAAGTGTTCTGTTGGAACGATTTAAGAAAATGGTCCCGCCAGGTTCGAGTCCTGATGCGACCAGCGGATCATGAGGGCAAAGCGTGTGGGCGGCGTTTCAAGTTGTTTTGAAACGCCGCTCCGCTGAGATCAGGCGAGGTCGAAGCGATCGAGGTCCATCACCTTGGTCCACGCCGCCACGAAGTCTTTCACAAACTTCTCCTTCGAGTCCGCGCACGCATAGACTTCCGCGAGGGCACGCAGCTGCGAGTGCGAACCGAAGATCAGGTCGACGCGGGTGCCGGTCCACTTGACCTTGCCCGTCTTCCGGTCGCGCCCCTCGTACACGCCTTCAGAGCCGGCGGACGGCTGCCACAGCGTGCGCATGTCGAGCAGGTTGACAAAGAAGTCGTTCGTCAGCGTCTCTGGCTGCTTGGTGAAGACGCCGTGCGTGGACTTCCTGGCATTTGCGCCGAGGACGCGCAGGCCACCGACGAGAACCGTCATCTCGGGCGCCGTCAAGGTCAGCAATTGCGCCCGATCCACCAACAGCTCCTCGGGCGACAGACACTGCTCGCCGGAGAGATAGTTGCGGAACCCGTCGGCGGTCGGTTCGAGCGGTGCGAAGGAGTCCACATCGGTTTGCTCTTGCGACGCATCCATGCGCCCCGGCGTGAACGGGACTGTCAGGTCGTGCCCGGCGGCTTTCGCAGCTTTCTCGATGGCCGCGCAGCCGCCGAGAACGATCAGGTCGGCAAGCGAGACTTTTTTCCCGCCGGGCTGTGAAGCATTGAAGTCCTTGCGGATCGCTTCGAGCGTCTGCAGGACCTCGACCAGTTGCGCTGGCTGGTTGACGTCCCAGTCCTTCTGCGGCGCGAGGCGAATACGCGCGCCGTTCGCTCCGCCGCGCTTGTCAGAGCCGCGGAATGTCGACGCCGACGCCCAAGCGGTCGAAACCAGCTGGGACACGGACAGGCCGGACGCGAGGATTGTCGCCCTCAGAGCGGCAATGTCCTCTTCCCCGATCAGCGGATGATCCACGGCGGGGATCGGGTCTTGCCAAATCAGCGTCTCTTTCGGGACGAGCGGGCCGAGATAACGCACGATCGGGCCCATATCGCGGTGCGTCAGCTTGAACCACGCCCGGGCAAACGCGTCTGCGAAGTCGTCCGGATGCTCGTAGAAGTGCCGTGAGATCTTTTCGTAAACTGGGTCGACCCGCAGCGAGAGGTCCGTGACCAGCATGGTCGGCACGTGCCGCTTTGACGGGTCGTAGGCGTCCGGAATCGTTGCGGCGCCGCCTTTCGCCTTAAACTGCCAGGCGCCGGCCGGGCTCTTCGTCAGCTCCCATTCGTTGTTGAACAGGTTCTCGAAGAAGTGGTTGCTCCACTGCGTCGGCGTCTGCGACCAGATGACTTCCGGGCCGCCGGTGATCGCGTCAGCCCCTTTGCCGGTGCCAAATCTGCTCTTCCAGCCGAGGCCCTGCTCCTCGATCGGGGCGGCTTCTGGCTCCGGGCCCACCAGCGTCGCATCGCCAGCGCCGTGGGTCTTGCCGAAAGTATGACCGCCGGCAATCAGCGCCACCGTCTCTTCGTCGTTCATCGCCATGCGGCGGAAGGTTTCGCGGATGTCCCTGGCCGCCGCGAGTGGATCCGGGTTGCCGTTCGGTCCTTCCGGATTGACGTAGATCAGACCCATTTGCACGGCGGCGAGAGGGTTCTGCAGATCGCGGTCGCCGCTGTAGCGCTCGTCCGCCAGCCACTTGCCTTCCGGGCCCCAGTAGATGGACTCGTCGGGCTCCCAGACATCCTCACGGCCGCCGCCGAAACCGAACGTCTTGAAGCCCATCGACTCGAAGGCGACGTTGCCGGCCAGAATCATCAGATCGGCCCAGGAGAGTTTCCGGCCGAATTTCTGCTTGATCGGCCACAGCAGCCGGCGCGCCTTGTCGAGGCTCGCGTTGTCCGGCCAGCTGTTGACCGGCGCGAAGCGCTGCTGCCCGGCTCCGGCGCCGCCGCGGCCGTCGCCGATGCGGTAGGTGCCGGCGAGGTGCCAAGCCATCCGAATGAACAGCCCCCCGTAGTGGCCAAAGTCGGCCGGCCACCAATCCTGCGAGTCCGTCATCAAGGCATGCAGGTCCTTGATTACGGCATTCAGGTCGAGGCTGTTGAACTCCTTGGCGTAGTCGAACGCCTCACCCATCGGGTTGGACAGGGCGGAGTGCTGGTGGAGAACCTGAAGGTTCAGCTGGTTCGGCCACCAGTCCTGATTCGACACGGCCCCAACCGCCTTGCGCTCGTGAGACCCGCCCGTCACCGGGCACTTGCTATCGTTTTCCATGTCAACTCCCAAAGCTCCGCTTCCGAGTTGTTTGTTAGAATTGCTCTAAGCTGGGTCGCTATGCTAGATTGTCAATACCGGCTTTCTCCGACCCGCCTCAGGATGCGAAGCGCGATGTCCGCCACGACGGTCCCTGCCAGCCCGGAGGCTATCGAACGCGCGGCGCGGCTGCTGCGCGCCGGCGAGCTCGTCGGTTTTCCAACCGAGACGGTCTACGGGTTAGGCGCCGATGCGATGAGTGAACGCTCCGTCGCCGCCATTTTCTCCGCCAAGGGCCGGCCGCGCTTCAACCCGCTGATCGTGCATGTTCCGGGTCTCGCGGCCGCTGAGGCTCTCGCCGAGTTCGACGCGCGGGCGCGGCGCATCGCAGCGCAGTTCTGGCCGGGACCGCTGACCCTCGTCCTGCGCCGCCGCAGTGACAGCGGGCTGTCACTGCTGGCGAGCGCCGGGCTCGACACCGTCGCGATCCGCGCGCCGGCCCATCCGGTGGCGCAAGCACTGTTGCGGGTCAGCGAGCGGCCGGTCGCCGCACCCTCGGCCAACCGCTCGGGTCGGGTGAGCCCGACCGAGGCAGCGCATGTCGCCGAGGAGCTAGGCGAGCAGGTGGCGCTGATCCTCGACGGCGGCCCTACTCCAGTCGGGCTCGAGTCGACGGTTCTCGACCTGTCGGACGAGACCCCTGCCCTCCTCCGCCCCGGCGCCGTCACCCTCGAGCATTTGACCAAGCTGCTCGGCCTGATCGCCGCGCCCGCCTCCGGCCGCCCGAAGGCGCCCGGCATGCTGGCGAGCCATTACGCGCCAGCCCTGCCCGTCCGCCTCGCGGCAACCGAAGCTCGCCCCGGCGAAGCACTGCTGGCTTTTGGCCCCGACGCCCCGCCCGGCTTCGCCGAAACCCTCTGGTTGAGCCGTTCCGGCGATCTCGCCGAAGCGGCGGCCAATCTATTCGCGATGCTGCGCCGGCTCGACCGGCCTTCCTTCACCGGGATCGCGGTTATGCCGATCCCCGAGCATGGCCTCGGCCGCGCGATCAACGACCGCCTCCGCCGCGCCGCCGCGCCCCGTGAGGTCGGGGAAATATGCTTTCCTGCACCGAGCACGCCGACTAAATGACCGACGCGGCAATCGAGGAGCGGAGCATGAGCATCGCAGCGGTGCTGGAGCGGATCAAAGCGGTCGTCGGTCCGCGCGGCTGGATCGACGACCCCAGTGAGGAGGAACCTTATCTCACCGAAGCGCGGCGCCTTTGGCGGGGAGCGACGCGGCTCGTCGCCCGCCCGGCCTCGACTGCCGAGGTCGCGGAGGTCGTGCGGATCTGCGCCGACGCGAGACTGCCGATCGTGCCGCAAGGCGGGAATACCGGTCTTGTTGCCGGTGGGGTCCCGCCCGAGGACCGCGACAACATCGTACTCGCCCTCGGTCGTATGAACCGCATCCGCGAGATCGACCCGGTCAATTTCACGATGACCGTCGAGGCCGGCTGCATCCTCGCGCAAGTGCAACAGGCCGCTGCCGAGGCCGATCGGCTGTTTCCGCTGAGCCTTGGCGCCGAGGGCAGCTATCAGATCGGCGGCAATCTGTCGACCAATGCCGGCGGTATTGCGGTGCTGCGCTACGGCGATACGCGCGAGCTGACTTTGGGCATCGAAGTTGTATTGCCCGACGGTCGCGTCTGGGACGGGCTCAGAGGGCTGCGCAAGGACAATACCGGTTACGATCTGAAACAGCTCTTCATCGGCGGCGAGGGCACTCTCGGGATCATCACTGCGGCGACCGTCAAATTCTTTCCGAAACCGCGCGAAACCGACACCGCGTTTCTCGCCCTCAGCAAGGTCGAAGACGTCATGGACCTCTTCGCCCGCGCCCGCGCCGCTACGGCCGATCAGCTGACCGCCTTCGAGCTGATCCCGCGTGCTGCGCTCGATTTGGCGCTGGTCCATATCCCCGGGACCATCGACCCGCTCGCAGCGCGCCATCCCTGGTATGTGCTGCTCGAAATGTCCTCGAGCCAGACCGAAAGCGGCCTTCGCGGGCTATTGGAGAGGCTCCTCACGGCGGCGCTCGAAGAGGGCCTCGTCGCCGACGGGGTCATTGCCGAAAGTGGTGCGCAGGCTAAGGAGCTCTGGCACATCCGCGAGGCGATTGTCGAGGCGCAGCTTTATTCGGGCTCGATTAAGCACGATATCTCGGTGCCAGTCAGCCGAGTGGCGGAGTTCATCATCCGCGCCACGGCGGGGGTGAGCGAAAGGCTCCCAGGCATCCGGCCGATGGCTTTCGGCCATGTCGGCGATGGCAACATCCACTTCAACCTGACCCAGCCGAAAGGCGCCGACACCGCGGCCTATCTGGCGCGCTGGCAGGAATTCAACGACATCGTCCACGGCGTCGTGCGCGAGCTGCACGGCTCGATCAGCGCCGAGCACGGCGTCGGCCGCCTCAAACGCGACGAGATCACCCACTACAAATCCCCGGTCGAAATCGAACTGATGCGGCGCGTGAAATGCGCGCTCGACCCCGCCAACATCATGAACCCCGGCAAACTCGTCCGCGTCTAGTGGGACTGGCTTAGCGTTCTTGCGGCGGCAGCGGGCCGCCCGGTTTCAGCCACGGCGCCAGATCGGCCCGAGAAAGCTGGCACTCGTGCTGACCGAATACGTAAGCCGCGATCGAGTATTGATCGAACAGAATATCGACGCCGTCTTTGTTGGGCGCCCAGTGCACAAACTCGCGAACGACCGCGGCAAAATCGGCGTCGTCGAAAAGTTCCCAGCCAACCTTTGCAGCCTGCGCTTTGAGCTGGTTCTTGCAGAGCTCGGAGATCGCAGGGACGGCTTCTGCAGGAGAGCTGACGACATCGGCCAAAGTCAGCTGTCGACTGCGCGAGAAGTCGAAGACGAGGCTTTCGCGGCCGGTATTGGGATGAGCGGCACCGGCGCCGTAAGTAGAGATCGTCAACACGATGGCGGCTAAGCGCAGGTCGAGGTAGGTCACGTCATAGGTAGCGTCGTAGCTGCTGTTCCCCGGCACGCCAGGGGCCGGTTCCGAGTCTCGGGTGTCACTCAGCGCATTTTTATTGAGAACTAGGTCGTGCGCCTCTTTGTTGAACGCGTTTTCTGCCGGGCTGCTCGGCTTTACGATATGCGGATAGAGGACGTTGATCTCGTAACGCGCCTTTTTCGCTTCGTGAAAAAAGGCGGGCTGAAGTCGCGGCGCATCGGCCGTACGATTTGGTCCTTCACCCGCGAGAAACCGGCGTCTTCGTTCGGTTTGCGCAAGCACACAATTCAGGAGCCCGCGGTCCGTCTTCTCGCCGCAGGTCACATCTCGGTCGCGCAACCAGCGGCGCTGGTCGGCGAGCAATAAAGATTGCCGGTCGCCGGGCAAGGCCGATCGCAGAGCGGCGTACACCTTGGCCATAGCTGCGTCGACATCGCTCAACTCAGATGTTGCGCAGATCGCTTTCTCAATCGAGGTCTTGGCCAAGCTGCAATCCCGGCCAGATGCCGGGACCGCTAAGAGGAAAACAAGAAGGGTTTGGATGACGAACCAGAGCATAAATCTTCCCGTCGCTATAGATCGTGGATGGTAGCGCCGGTCGAGCGGGTTGGATAACCGCCACGATTTCGGACGTTCGCAGCATCAGCTAATCTCCCTTTTTTCAAGGCAAGCGCACCCAGCCGCCGGGAGATTGCAATGTTTTATACCACCCCGCTCGCCGATATGCGTTTCGTGCTCGAAGAAGTGGCCGGCTTCGGCGAGATCGCGCAGCTGCCCGGCTATGAGGCGGCCTCGCCCGACCTCGTCGAAGCAATCCTCGGCGAGGCCGGCAAACTCGCCGAAACCATGCTGGCGCCGCTCAACCAGCCGGCCGACCGTACCGGCAGCATCCTGGAAAATGGTGTTGTACGCACACCGCAGGGTTTTCGCGAAGCCTATGGCCGTTATGTCGAGGGCGGCTGGAACGGACTCGCCTTCGAGCCCGAGTACGGCGGGCAGGGTCTGCCGCTGGCGCTCGCCACCCCGGTCGCCGAGATGTGGAATTCCGCCTGCATGAGCTTTGCCCTTTGCCCGCTCCTCAATGCGGGCGCAGTGGAATTGCTGCAGGCGCATGGGTCTACGGAGCAAAAGCAGCTCTATCTCGGCAAGCTCGTCTCTGGCGAGTGGACCGGCACGATGAATTTGACCGAGTCGCAGGCCGGGTCGGACCTTGGAGCCTTGCGAAGCCGCGCGGTGCCGGCAGGGGACCATTACCGCATCACCGGCCAGAAGATTTTTATCACCTACGGCGACCACGACCTCGCGCCAAACATTGTCCACATGGTGTTGGCGCGCACACCCGATGCGCCGGCCGGCAGCAGGGGGATCTCGCTCTTTCTCGTCCCGAAATTCCTGCCCGATGGCGAGGGCGCACCGGGCCCACGCAACGAAGTCCGCACCCTGAGCCTGGAACATAAACTCGGCATCCACGCGTCGCCGACCTGCGTTCTTTCCTATGAGGACGCGATCGGCTGGCGGATCGGCGAGGAGAATCGTGGTCTCGAATGCATGTTCACGATGATGAACAATGCCCGCCTCAATGTCGGTGTACAGGGTCTCGCGATCGCCGAGCGGGCCTATCAGCAGGCCTGCGAGTTTGCCCGGGTCCGGGTGCAAGGCCACCCGATCGGCGCCGCGCCCGGCGCGGAGGCGCTGCCGATCATCCACCATCCCGATGTACGGCGGATGCTGCTATGGATGCGGGCCGCGATCGAGGCGATGCGGGCTCTCGCCTATTATGCCGCTGCGCTGATCGATCGTGCTCGCCGCGACCCTGACGCCAAGAAGCGCGACGAGGCGCAGCGGCGAGCGGAGCTGCTGATCCCGGTGATCAAGGCGTGGTGCACCGATCTGGCCGTCGCCGTCGCCTCGACCGGAATACAGGTGCACGGCGGGATGGGCTATGTCGAGGAGACCGGCGCCGCGCAACATCTGCGCGACGCGCGGATCGGCCCGATTTACGAGGGGACGAACGGCATCCAGGCGAACGATCTCGTCGGCCGCAAGCTATCGCGGGACCACGGTGCGGCAGCAGGCGCGCTGATCGAAGACATGCAGAACACCGTGGCGGCAATGGAGCGGTCGCGCTCTGCTAGTCTCGCTTCCATCACGGGAGCTCTGCGTGACGGAATTGCGGCGCTCGCAGCCGCGACGGGATACGTCGCAGAGGCCGAGGCTACTCAGGCAGCGGCAGCTTCGGTTCCTTATCTAACTTTGCTCGGGACGGTTTCCGCCGGCTGGCTCATGGCGCGCGAGGCCATCGCCGCCGAGGGCCGTCTCGCGACTAACAGACAAGACACGGCCTTCTTCGCCGCCAAGCTCGTCACCGCGAGGTTTTACGCCGAGCATTTCCTCGCGCTGGCACCGGGTTATGTGCCTGGCATCACGGGCGGCGGCACCGTGCTCGAGTTTGATATCCGCCAGTTCTGACCGCTGTGGCGTCTGGTGCGAGGCCAGCGTCCCGCAGCGAGGATGTCCGCCTCGGCATCCTCTACATGCTCGCGGCGGTGTTCTTGTTCTCGTTTCAGAACGCGATCGGCAAATGGCTGGCGCAAAGTTATCCGATCCCGATGCTGGTGTTCTCCGCAGCGCGGTTGCGCTGTTGCCGTCGTTTTTGCTCATCCTCAGGGCAGGCGGAATTTCGGTGTTGCGCACCAACCGGCTCGGCGGGCAATTCGCCCGCGCGATGATCTGGGGCGGCTCGAATGTCGCGTCATTCTTCGCCTATCACCTGCTGCCTCTCGCCGACGCGATTGCGCTGACCTTCGCGGCGCCGCTATTCCTAACGGCGCTCTCCTGGCCGATTCTGCGCGAATCGGTCGGGTGCGAGCGCTGGCTCGCGGTCACGGTGGGGTTTACCGGCGTCTTGATCATGGCGCATCCGAGCGGAGCCGGGAATTGGGTAGGGATGCTCAATGCGATACTCTGCGCTCTCTGCAATGCAGTGGGCACATTGACAGTGCGCGGACTGACCCGGACCGAAGCGCCGGCTTCGATCGTGTGGCGTTGCCGATCTTGCCGGTCTGTTGGGTCACGCCGAGCGCCATCGACCTCACGCTCTTCTGCTCGATCGGGCTGATCGGCGGCGTATCGCAATATTGGTCGACGCAGGCCCTCTATTATGCGCCGGCGGCGGCCGTTTCGCCGTTCAATTATACGGCGTTGATCTGGGGCTCGATCTTCGGTTTTGTCGTGTGGAGCGAGATCCCAACTCGGCCGATGGTGGTTGGCGTCACCCGTAGTCACCGCGACCGGTCTCTACCTGTTGCGGCACGAGGCCTTCAGTCGGGGTCCGGTGCCGCGTAGGCGTCCGAGCTGAGCCGGGCGCCTCGCCTGCGGGCCCTCAACTTTTTTCGGTTGTATCGGGTTCGCGCGAAGCGCAGGCTAGTCTGAAGCGTAGCGCGACAGCGAACAGGAAGGAGCATTCAAATGGCGGAAATTCTCGGTCTCGGCGTAACCCACTGGCCGACTTTGTGCTTGCCGAACGAAGGGCTGACCGGCGTGTTCAAGCGCACCCTAACGGCTCCGAATGTCGAAGCCCGGTACAAGGAATCGGCGAATTGGCCGGCGGAGCTGATCGCCGAGCTTGGCAATGACGACGGGCTTTCGGCGGCAAACCGCTGCGGCGAGCGGTTTGGTAACGACTTCCGCGCGATCCGCAAGATCTTGGACGATTTCAACCCCGATTTCGTTCTGGTCTGGGGTGACGACCAATACGAGAATTTCCGCGAGGATATCGTCCCTGCCTTTTGCGTGCTGGGCTACGACCCCGATTTCGAAATCCAACCCTGGCACAACGGTAATGGCGGCAAGCCGAACCGCTGGGACGAACCCGGAGATTGGGCTTTGCGGCTGCATGGTCATCGCGAGGCGGCGAAGTATCTCGCCACCGGGCTTATCGAACGCGGCATCGACATGGCCTATGCTTACAAGCCCTTACATCACCCGATGGCCCACGCCTTCACCAACACCTTCCTTTATCTCGACTGGGACCGTGCCGGTTTTCCCTATCCGGTGATCCCGTTCGCGATCAATTGCTATGGCCGCACTCTGATCCATGCCAAAGGCGGTCTTGCGCATCTCTTTCAGCCGCCGCGCCCGGCCGATGAAGGCGAAGACCCGCCGGCGCCGGCGCCCTGGCGCTGCATGGACGTCGGCGCTGCGGTAGCGGAGGTGCTGGCGGCTTCGCCCTATCGTGTGGCGCTGATCGCCTCGTCGAGCTGGTCGCACGCCTTCCTGTCGCCGAAAAATGGCTATCTGTGGCCCGATCATGACGGCGACCGCCTGCTGTTCGACGCGGTCTCGCGTGGCGATTACGCCACTTGGCGAAAGCGCTCGCTGACCGAGATGGAGTTTGCCGGGCAGCATGAAATGCTCAACTGGATGGCACTGATCGGTGCAATGGAGGCGCTCGACCGCCGCCCAGTGATCCAGGACTACATGGAGACCTACATTCTGGCGTCCGATAAATGCTTCCTTTCGTTCCCTGCTTGATCACGAATCAGGGCAGAATAGCGGACCCAATCGACTAACACACCGCTTGAGCGTTTGACGGCGACGGCACCGCATGCGGACTGTCGCCAATCCCTCACTGCAGCAAACTGCCAGGGCCCAATTGCCGGCCAGCGCAGCGCGTCGCTATTGATGCAAAAGTTCGTCAAATCCGATTAGAAAAGTCTAGCGGACAGCATTTTGACGTGCAATAGACGGAGTGCTGACTGAATCGTGGTTAAGGTCAGCGCCGTCTGATGCCAGTCGAAATGCTCGATTTTATCCACTGGCCATCAGTTACAGCGCCGAGCTGGCATGGGAGAAGTGCTAGTGGACAGTAATTTCGTATCACAGCGAGCCCACTGCTTTGCCATAACCAAAAAAGCCCTGTGCTTGGCAGCCCTGCTGACGTCGCTCGGGCTCTGGGCGACAGTCTGGCTGGCAGCCGCTTCATTGGCTGCCGCCTGGCTGCAGTGACGTAAATTCGTGAACTTTGGAGGCCGAGTTGGGCATTAGCCCGACCCTGGTCAGCTTCTCGAGACAAAGCCCCCCAATCCTCCGGCGACGCCATCAACTTGGCTCGCCCATCGTCAGGGAGAAAATAATGCAGGTTATCTCTGACAATTGCGATGCAGTCATCGCCGAATTTATCCGTACCAGAGGAGTGACGCGCTGCCCTACTGCCTGTGTGGTGCCAACCCAGGCGTCCGTCAATGCGGCTGACCGCGCCGCGCTCAGTGAATATGTCGATGCACGCTCCCGGCAGCGGCGGGAAAAGGCCGCTGCACGCGCACGGCTATTCTTTGGAGTCGATTTGCCGCTTCCATCCAATGGGACATAAACGCCGTTGACCTCGTCCCGTCGTCTCTGTCGTCCTGTCAACGGGACGGCATTGTGGCGAGAGCGCTGTCGACTGCTGCAAAGTAGACCGGCGACGGGCTGACGGCATTGCGTCGCAAGCAGGCTTCAGTAAATTTGATGACATGCTCGTCGCCATTGGCTATGGCGCCGTCTATCAGCCTGTCCTCGTCCAAATCCCCCGGCACGACCCTCCATGCCATGGCTGTGTCGCCGCCAAAGCATGCGTAGAGCCCGCAGCCAGACTGCCGCCATGCATAGCACAGCGCCGAGCGCGCAGTGGTTTCGACCACCCGCGGGATAATGCTGCCCAATGCGGCGAGGCTGGTCACTCCGTGAATAAAGACGATCGTCGTCAGAACGTTGTGAGCGTTGGCCAGATAGACCCCTGCGAATATTTCCGTAAGCTCCGCAAGGAGCGGAAACATATCGCGGTCGACATCAATCAATCCGATGACCGGGTCAAAATCGGGGAAGTCCTGGAGCACTGCAAGAGATGCCGTAATGTTTCCTACATTGCTCCGGTGAGCCGGTGGTATTACAGGAACCCTGGCGATCGCTTCGCGCGGCGTCATAGTTCCTTTCACAGCACGACGATCAGTCGGAAGTTCACGGTACGTTGCCGCCCAGCTGGCGAGCGCGTCGCCGAGCTCACCCATTCGAGAGGAGGTCTCGGCGGCCGCAAGGCCGCGCACCGCATGACCGACGCGAATGACGCCATGCGTCGCGGCGGCGCAAAATCCCGGAGCTAGCCGAGCTGTCCAGCGGTCCAGTACTTGCGGCCAGGGGTCTCGCTGCAGCTCCTCTCCAAAGAACGCAGCCCAATCGGCGAAACGGTCGCGCTTGCCGAGCGCGCTGCGCCACTCCTCGAGCCGTATGACATCGCCGACCGGGGAACGGGGCAACATTTTCTCGCGATATCGCGCAATCCACGGCGCCACCGCATCGGGCCGACCCAACGCGCACAACGCTTCGGCCACCATCGGCGCGTGGTTGCCGTTGCCGTTTGTCTAGCCGGCGAGGCTCTCGAGGGCTTCGTCAAGTGAAGTATAGGATGGAGCGCGCATCACACATCCTCATTGTCTTTTGCAAAGTTAGGGGCTCTCGCCAGGGATTGCCAGAAATCGGACTGACAGACGGCCATTGTCGGACCTAACCCTATGACATCCCTGCGTTTCCAATCGTGACGGGGTGCGCGAGATCATCATGCAGCGTTCCACGACCTGCAACGCAGCTTCACGCCCGACGCGATCGACAGCTTTCGTGCTACCGCGCCGCGCGTCTAGTTCGGGACCCGGCTAGAACTAGACGAGGGAAGTTTCCTGAACAATTATGCGGTGATGCATGCCCGCTCCGAATTCGAGGATAGAGACGCGCCCAACCAAAAGCGGCCGATGCTTCGGCTGTGGCTCGACGTAGCCGCAAAGCGCGGTCGGTCGTGCCGGAGATCCATGTTTACCAGAACGCCGACGGCGCCAGCGGGATTGATCCACAGCCCGAGCGACTGCGGGCAGCGGCGAAATACCGCGCTCTTGATGAGGCGGTGCGACAGCAAGCTACGGCTCAATAAACCATCGAGCTGGACAATCGCAGTGATGCGGCTCTTCCTCTGGATTCCTTCACATCCTCTATAGCGGGATCGCGAGAAGGCTGGGGACTGCGAAGGTGTCGAGCAGGATCAGCTTGTCGCGGATCTTGAGGCGCGGACCGACTGCTTCGAGCCGGTCGCGATAGAGGCCGGTCGCAAAGAGCCGGGTCTCGCCTTCCTGATCGGTCTGGTAGACAGCGAAGGGCGCCTCGACCGCGAGCGGATCATCGAAAATGCGCGGCAGGCCGATGACATGGCGATCGGTATGGATGTTGTATTTGTTGGCCTCGCGTAACGCGCGGATGCGATCCTCGAGCACGGCGCGGCTGTCGCAGAAGACCAGCGCCGCCGGCAGGCCGAGATCGAAATTCTCGCGTGGCAGGATCTGGTAGCGGCACTCTTCGGCAAAGAGATCGAGCCATTCGTCGAACTTGGCCGCGTCGATCAATGCACCGTATTCGGCGAGCAAATCTTGGACTGCGGCGCGGTCGATCCTCATCGCACCGCGCCCTGCGGCTCAATGTCCAACAGCTCAGCGTAATACGACCAGAATCCGCGTAACGGCACGTCGGTTACTCGGTAATCGCGGTCGGAGATCACGCCGGCACCGCCGAGCTCGATAACCGTGCTGCGGTCGAGATCGGGCTTGGAGGCGCGCTATTTCGATCGCTTCGCCGTCTTCCATCGAGACGAGACCGGCCGGGCCGACCAAATTGGCTTGGCGCAGCCGGTGCAGGGTCATTTCGGGAGTGTCGTCCTGGTAACCGAGCATCGTCTGGAACACTTCGACCTCATCGACCCCGCGCGGCCGGATCTGCCGCACGGCCAGGCTGTTGCTGATCTGCACGAAGACCGCCGACGGGAATACCGAGGTGATCGCAATGTTCAGTTTGTCGTCGCGCTCGGGATGGAAGGTGACGAGCGCGGGCTCCTTCAGTGACAGGAAGTCATTGCGGACCCGGGCGCTGGCGTAAGCCTGCCGGGCGAACTCGTCGGTGTCGCTGCCGGCTTCCGCCCAGGTGATGTTGTGGCGATGCCGAGGGTCCATCGTGACTCCGCCCACCTGCGTCGACCGGTCGAGCCCGAAGGTGACGAGAAACTCGTGTAGTAGGCTCGCATGATAGTTGTCGCGGGTGTTCTCGGCATAAAGCTTCCAGTTCCCCCGGATCCGTTGCCGATTGTAGCCGAGCACGCGGACCGGCCGATCGAGCAGGCGCCGCAGCTGCCCAAGGATCGGTGCGCCGAGGTAGTCTCCGAGCGGCTCGGCGTCCGCGGCAAGAGTGCCGAACAGCGCTCCATTCACTTGGTCCACTCGCAGTGGCCGCAAACCGTGCACCCCCATGTCGAAACTCGCCGCAAGCCCCGCTTTGCCGCGGATGCCGCGGCGGAAGGGAATTGCCGTCAGGCCGCCGTCTAGCCCATAACACCACTGGTGATAGATGCAGATGTGCTGCTCGGCGTTGCCGCAGACCTCCCGCCGAACCAGGGCACCGCGATGAGCGCAGCGGTTTACAAAGGCGTTGACCGTTCCCGACCGATCCCGATTGAAGATGACGGGTGTGTCGCCGACATAGGTTGCCCGGAAATCCCCAGGGTTGGGGATTTCGGCATCGAGGCCGAGAAAGTTCCAGACAGGGCCGCGGAAGATCCGCTCCTGCTCGCGCGCGTATATTTCGGCGTCGTGATAGAGCCGGTAAGGCACTCGGCTATAGTCAAGCGCCGGCCAGATCGCAGCGGTTATCATTGCATTTGCCACGCAAACATCAGATTCGCCAGCGGTTTTCTGGGGAGATTTCAGCGGGTACGGTTGTATTGGTAGTCTTCCCGCTCGCCGTCGCCGGCGCGCAGTTCCGGCCGCAACGGCGGCCGAGTTCTGTTCAACTTTGCATGAGTATCCAAAGCCGCCTGATCGGACCAGCGCTCCAGTAGTGCCAGCCGATCTGGATTGAGCACACTCTGGAAAACCTCGAATTGCTCGCAACCAGGTTCCTTCATGCACTCCTCGCAACGCACTTTGTAGGCCTGAGCGAGCTCGGAACCCTTACCAGGTGCGGCCATGATCGTGACAACAAGTCGGACTGCCATATCGTCTTCTCCGTTAGCGCCAGTCGAAATCGGATCATAGCAGAAGCTGAGCAGTATCGACCTGTGGCGGCCTCGGTCAAGGGCCGCCCCTGGCGAGCGGGCGCCGCCCTCGGCGCCCTTGTCTCCGGGCAAATGTTCGGGTTTAATTCTCTCCGGCGGCAGACCACATTGCCTCCAGCGAACGGCAGATCGCAGCAATGAATCTAGAAGGAAAGGAAAACATAGCGCCGGCAATGGCGCAATCATCGGCTCTTGCACGCAAAAGAGAGAGATTGCTCGCCATCATCCGCCGCGAGTCGTTGTTGCAGGATCGAGATTTTCGTCTCACCTCCGGCCGATCGAGCAGTTTCTTTATCGACCTGAAGAAGACGATGTTCGATCCCGAGGGAGCCATGCTGCTCGCCGACTTGCTGTTCGACAAGATAAAAGGCGAGGATGTCGATTACATCGGCGGGATGGAGGCGGGGGGCATTCCTATCGTCGCCACTTTGGGCATGCGGAGTTGGCCTGAAAAGCCGCTAAGGGGGTTTTTTGTCCGAAAAGCGCTCAAGGGCCACGGCACCGACCAGCGGATAGACGGATTTATCGAACGGGGATCGAATGTCATCCTCTTCGAAGACGTCACCACCACTGGCGGCTCGGCGATGCAGGTGGTGGACCAAGCCCAGCAATTTGAATGCACGGTATTGAAAGTCATCTCTGTCGTCGACCGCTTGGAAGGTGCGGCCGAGAATTTCCGAGCTGCAGGGATCAAATTCGAGGCTCTGTTCACCTGGCGTGATTTCAGTTGACGAAATCGGTTATCGATCTGGCGGCTGCCCATCTCAAGCGTCAATTCCTGTATCAGACGCAGCGCGGCAGGTTTGGCAGTTTGGACGCGTTGCTCGAACTGGCGATATCCGCCAGAGGGTGTGTGGCTTCCTCGATGTCGTCGAGCCGCGTCACAGTGGCTTTCGTGCTCGAGCGGGTCCTCGATCAATGCGCCGACGACTTCAGCACCCGCCCGGCACGGATCTCCGAGATCGCCGAATTGGCCGATCGCTTTCACCAGCCGGTCTCGCGCGCGGTTGACTATCTGGCCGGATCCTACGACGATCCGATAGAGGTCGCTGCCGCACTGATCAAAGCTCGCGCGATGAAGCAGCGGTAGCTCATTGCTTCAGAGTTTCTCGCAGCAACGCGGCGAGGCGTACGCCGGCCTGGGCCAGCTGCGCCTTGACCGCCGCTATGGCGCGATCGCGATAGCCGGCATCAAGGCGGTATAGCGGCACTGGGCCGCACGGGTCCGTTTCGCCTTTCTGCGCAGGAAAGGTGTATTTGTTAGCACCGGCGTCCGCCGGGAAATTGTAGAGGATCGTCTTAGCGATATTATAGGATTCCAGTGCCCATGCTTCCGCCGCACCGTCGGACCATTTCTGGATCTCAGCGGGCGCAAGACTAGAGGCAATTTGACCGGCCGCCCTCGCTGGATCTTTCCCGGCCGCCTCTGAAACCAAAGTATCGTCCCAATAGATGCTGAGCCGGACCGGCGTGGTGGATCCCGGAGCAAGGACGGCAATGCATCGGCCGTTCTGGTCATTGCGCTCGATCGTGTAGAGCGGATCGTTGACGTCGCCGACCAGATTCAGCAGAAACTGCAGCGCCATCAGCCGCTCACTTCCCGAGGTGCTGGATTCGCGCAGCTCCTTGGTGAACTGATCGATCTTGTCGACAATGCAATTGTCCTGCGGCGCGTGGCTCGCCGGCATCATCGGCGGTAAGGGGGACCTGCCGAAACAAGCCTTCTTCATGTCGGGATTACCGACATCGAGCTTTACATAGTGCCATTTGGATGTGGCCGCTCGCCCCTCCGGGCTCTTTTCGCGCAGTGCATCAGCCCAAGTAGCTTCACTGGCGACGTCGGTCTTTGTCCAGTCGTTGGATTTGTCCGTCGCGAGGATATCGTTGACTTTTTTCTGGACCGCCGGATTCTGCGTCTGCAGCAGACGGTCGGCGATGAGCGCGATGATCCGGTGTCCTTCGCCGCTCCAGGCCGAGCCCGCCGCAGGATGCCAGACAAGCGCCGCGGCGGTCAGAAACAACATCGCACAATGACGACGAAATGAGTTCATCGGGAGCTCCCGCGCCGACGAATGCGTATTCGATGATCGGAAAGCTATGCTAGCATCGTTACGCACTGCGCCTCCCAGCTCCTTTCATCAACGCCTCAACGTGGAATGAGATGAAGCTCTGCACCGCGATCGGCCCCAATCGGAGAGTCGTACGCATATTTATGGCGGAAAAAGGAGTCTGCCGATCGCGTCGGAAACATCGGTGCGTGGTACGAGCGAATGAAGGCGCGCCCCAGCGCTGCGACCTAGCGGATTTATGCCCGTCGGCGGTTTCGGAGTCCAACAGACATGACGGAAGATCGGAGGGTTCACTTCCGCTCGGACGGTGTGGCGTTGTCGCCCGCCGAATATGCGCAGCTGCTGTCCCGACTTGCCGAAGATAGCGGTATCGCTGCCGACGAGTTTACGCGCGACGGCATCGTCGCAGCGCTCGAAGAGCGTATGGCTGAGATGCTCGGCAAAGAGACGGCCGTGTTCATGCCGAGCGGGACCCTCGCCAACAATCTTGCACTTCGCCTCCTCGCGCAGCGCGGCCGCCGAGTGCTGGTGCAGCGGGAAAGTCATATCTACAACGATTCAGGCGATTGCGCGCAGCAGCTGAGCGGGCTGACCTTGGTCCCCCTTGCCCCCGAGCGCGCAACCTTCACCCTCGCCGAGGTGGAGGCCGAGGTCGCCCGCGCCGAGGGGGGCCGTGTGTCGACGCCGGTCGGAGTAATCTCGATCGAATCTCCGGTGCGGCGGGTTCGCGGCGAGGTTTTTGACTTCGCCGAGATACAACGCATTGTTGCGTTCGCGCGTGAAAGGCGGATCGGCCTTCATCTCGATGGCGCCCGGCTGTTCCTCGCGTCCGCTTATACGGGAATAGCGCCAGAACGCTACGCCGCGCTGTTCGACACCGTCTACGTCTCGCTCTACAAATACTTCAATGCCGCTGGCGGCGCGGTTCTCGCCGGACCGCGGCAATTGCTCGAAAACCTCTACGATCAGCGCCGGATGTTTGGAGGAAGCCTCCGGCAAGCCTGGCCTTATGCGGCGGTAGCGCTGCACTATCTCGACGGATTTGGTGACCGGTTTCAGTGGGCCGCAGCAGCCGCTGATAGTCTTTTCCGGGCGCTCAGCGAGCAAGGAAACTGCGAGGTCCTGCGTTCTCCGGCGGCAACCAATGTCACGCACCTGCGGGTCTCGGGTAGAGATGCCGCAGCATTGCGGCACCGGCTGCTGACGGGCGGGATCGCCATCCGACCCGCATTGCACGCTGCCCCGGAGGGAGCCGAATTCGAGCTGTTCACCAATGAGACGATCCTGCGGCGTCCCGTCGGGGAGATTATCGAGGTCTTTATAGCGGCCCTCTGACCCCGGCATCCGGACAGCGCGTCAGTTCGTCGCCAATCTATACAAGTCTGAGGTCACTCCGAGGTTTTGTACCTCGATACGAAACAGCCCCGTCCATCGCGGCCACCAGCGGCAGTATTCGCGGTCGCTGCTGCCGGCGCTGCGGCATACGAGGTGATCGTTCTCGTCGTAGACAAGGAGATCGAGATCGCTGTCCCCGTCCCCTGCAAGCCCTGCTTCGGCAAGCTGCCCACCCGTGAACACAACGCCGTAAACATCTGTGGCGCCAGGTTGGGCGGTATCCTGGTGCGTCCTCGGTTGTCCCTCCGCGGCCGTGGACCCTATGGCGGCAGTCTCATCGATCAGGAGAGAGACGATCTTGTCGCCTTTGGCGAACTCGCGCGCCTCGCCGAGAATTGAATCGGCGGAGACGGGTTGGCCGGGTTTTTGAGCGGCTTGGGCCGCCTCCCTTCTCTCCGGTTTGCGGTCCACCTCACTGCCGCCGACCGCCTTGATCACCCGGGCAGCCACAATCAGAGCGACGGGATCTTTTGTCCTGCGCCCGAAGACCAGAAGATCCGACGACATTTGCAGTTGCTCCACCGGCTCGTCTGTCGCCGGGGCTTTCGGGCCACTGCCGATATTGACCCCCCTTTGAGCCGGCGGTGCCGGCGTGCCGTCCGGCATCGAGCCTGCCCACGCGGCAGGGGCGACGGCCGCTGCAAGCGCGAGAGATGCAACGGCAAAGAGTTCGGCTAGGCTCCTCATCGATTTCATCACACCAAAAGCACTAGGCTAACTGAGCACCAGTTACCGCGCAGATGGTTAATATTTCGGGAATGGCCGATGGGTTCATTATGTTGACGCTAAGCAGCCCGCCGCTTACTTAAAATGCGCTATGGCCTTGCTTCCCATCATCACCGCACCCGACCCGCGTCTCAAGATCAAGGCGCGGCCCGTCGCCGTTGTCGACGCCAAAGTCAGACGACTGATGGACGACATGCTCGAGACGATGTACGGGTCGATCGGCATCGGTCTTGCCGCCCCGCAGGTCGGCGAATCGAGCCGGGTGATCGTTCTTGACGTGGCTCGCGAAGGCGAGAAACCGCAACCGCTAAAGCTCGCCAACCCTGAGATCCTTTGGCGCTCGTCCGAGTTGGCGACCTGCAACGAGGGGTGCCTGTCCTTGCCCGAGCATTATGCGGAGGTGACCCGCCCGGCCGAGATCCGGCTGCGCTATCTCGATTACCAGAACGAAATCCGCGAGATGGAGGCCTCCGGACTCCTCTCCACTTGCTTGCAGCACGAAATCGAGCACCTCGACGGGATCCTCTTTGTCGATCATCTCTCGTTGGTCAAGCGCGGGATGATCCTGCGCAAGCTCGCAAAGGTGAAGCGCGGCCGGGTGCCTGCGACCGCCTAGACCCCGAGGTGAGAGGGAGCGGAAGCGAGCGATGACCACCACCGCTCCGAGAAGAGCACTCGACCTCGTGTTCATGGGCACCCCGGCCTTTGCCGCGACCATCCTCGAGACACTGCTCGAGGCCGGGCATCACATCATTGCCGTCTATTCGCAACCGCCGCGGCCGGCGGGCCGTGGTCATCGACCCCAACCCTCGCCGATTCAGTCGCTTGCAGCGACGCGCGGCCTTCCTGTCCACTTCCCCGCCACCTTACGGCCTGAAGAGGAGCAGGCCGCATTCGCTGCGCTTGGTGCCGATGCCGCGGTGGTCGCCGCCTACGGCTTGATTTTACCGCCCAGGATCCTGGGCGCGCCGCGTCTCGGGTGCCTCAATGTCCACGCCTCGCTGCTGCCGCGCTGGCGCGGCGCGGCGCCGATCCAGCGCGCGCTGCTCGCGGGCGATCAGGCGACCGGAATCACCATCATGCAGATGGAGGAAGGGCTCGATACCGGCCCAATTCTGCTGCAGGAAGCCGTGCCGATCGGTCGCGATGCGACGAGCGCTGGTCTCTCCGCCGAGTTGGCTCCGCTCGGCGGCCAGCTGATGCTCGCCGCACTCGACGGTATCGGCGACGATCAAATAACCCCTCAGCCCCAGCCGCAAGAGGGCGTTACCTACGCGCACAAGATCAGCCGCGAAGAGGCGCGGCTGGATTGGCGTCTGCCGTCAATCGATCTGGAACGGCGGGTGCGGGCATTCGATCCGCGGCCGGGGGCCTTTTTCGAGATCGGCGGCGAGCGAATCCGAGTACACACCGCGATCGAACTGCCGGGGCCAGCCGGCGGGGTTCCCGGGACAGTTCTCGACGAGCGCTTGCTGGTCGCCTGCGGCGAGGGCGTTTTGCGGCTGCTGCGGCTGCAACGGCCAGGAAGAGCGCCGCTCGAAGCTGCAGAGTTCCTGCGCGGATTTCCGATAGGCCCCGGCACCCGGCTGCCATGCCCCGCTACAAGCTGACCATCGAATATGACGGCACGGGGCTGGTCGGTTGGCAACGGCAGGCGAATGGGCTCTCGGTGCAAGAGGTTCTGGAAACCGCCATCACCGGTTTCAGCGGGGAGAGGGTCACGGTCTATGGGGCGGGGCGCACCGATGCGGGGGTGCACGCGCTGGCGCAGACCGCGCATCTCGATCTGACGCGGGTCGTCGCACCGGAGGTGCTGCGCAGCGCCATCAACCACCATCTGCGGCCGGCCGCGATCAGCGTTCTTTCCGCCGAAGCGACGCCGGACAATTTCGATGCGCGACTCTCCGCTACCGGCCGCGTCTACCTTTACCGCATCCTCAACCGGCGAGCACCGCCGGCGCTCGAACGCGGGCGAGTATGGCAGGTCGCGCCGCCCCTTGATATCGAAGCGATGCGTGAGGGTGCCCGACATCTGATCGGTCATCACGACTTCACGACTTTTCGTGACTCGGCCTGCCAGGCAAAATCACCAATCAAGACCCTGGAGATGCTCGAGCTCCGCCGCGCCGGCGACGAGATCCTTATCGAGACGCGGGCTCGCTCGTTTCTACATCACCAGGTGCGCAACATGGCCGGCACCCTGAAGCTGGTCGGGCTCGGAAAATGGCGCCCCGACGATGTCGCCCGCGCATTGGCCGCCCGTGACCGCCGCGCCGGCGGCCCGACCGCTCCGCCCGAAGGACTCTATTTAATCGAAGTCCGCTACCCGCCCGATTCGGCGTCTGTGACTGATATACAGGCGTTATGGGCAGGCGGCGGCAATCAGGCCTGAAAAATAGGTACCTGGATCGCTGAATAAAACCGTCGTGCGGTGAGGCAAAAAGATGTGCCTCTCTCGGCGGACATATCACGGTACGCCACGAAAATGCGACAATCTCTGCGAAGCTTGTTTGTCTAATACACAGCGCGTGAGGCGATTGATGCACGATGATACGCTTACGATCCCCCCGCTTGATATGCGACCGAGACCGGCCGTTGCGGAGCCGGAGATTGGATGGCAAACAGCGCCTCGGCCTCTCGAGCCCACCTCGGTGGCCAAGAACCAACGGCGCATGCCCGCGGCGCTATCAAACTCGGTGCCGGTCGGCAGCCTGCTTTACCTCGTCCTGGCTGGGTTGGTTGCGGTCGCGACCATCGGCGTCTTTTTTGGGACGGGCTTTTTGTTGCTCGCGCACCCCGCAAAGGAGACGGTCGCCAATTCGAGTATCCGCGGCGACAGCCCCTCCCTCGCCTACGGTGATTCGTTGCGCGCGATCCGCGAGGCTCAGCCGGTCCGCCGAGAAATACCGGTGCCAAATTCGGGGGCGTTAAGCGACCCTCCAGCTTCCGCCATCCCACAGCGTGTTGCGGTCATTGAGGCGCCGCCACCGAGACAGCAAGAGACGCCGCTATCCACCGTCGAGGATCCGCCGGTGAAACCCGCCTCGCCCCCCACGACCGGATCAAGCCCGACGACCTCGCCTGTTCCCCAAACGCCGTCGGCGAAAATACCGCCGTCGCCCGCGCAAGACGCCGCGCTTCCCGACGCCACGAAGCACCCTTCATCCCGCTCCAGAAGTCATGAGGCTCGATCGGCAGCCCGACATTCGCGTTCACAATCCGCCCATGGCGCTCCGTCCCCCACGCCGCATCAGGCGGGACGGACCCGTTCCTTCGACCGGCTCGTTACGCAGCTGACGGGTCAGGCCC
>Ga0070698_100000938_pt1 | contig 31912 bp, 33 predicted proteins | sample KBSK1502metaG_FD_65477 | JGI IMG/M metagenome (GOLD analysis project Ga0070698, IMG submission 65477) | Corn, switchgrass and miscanthus rhizosphere microbial communities from Kellogg Biological Station, Michigan, USA - KBS K1-50-2 metaG | ecosystem: Host-associated > Plants > Roots >... | reverse complement strand
TTATCTACATGATGGAAAAGGTCATGGGCGACAAAGTCGAAGTAGTCGACCGGGGCATCACGGCCCGCATGTCGAAGTTTCCGGGAAGCTCGCAGCGCTTCCTTGGCAAACGTAACTGGCTCTCGCTGACCTTCGACGATCAGCATCGGATCTGGGGTGAATGGTACGTTGAAGGCGAGGACAAGCCTTACACGAAAGTGATCCATCCGGTGGGCGCGCTGAGTTCGTGAACCAGCGAAAACCTCAGAGCAAGCTTTCTGACTTTCGCAGCATCCTTGCTAATGAGATCGAAAGCGCGTTCCCCTCCCCGGCGGCAGATTACGAAGAATGGCAGGCTCGCCCGCGCCAAACTTAGAGGTCGGATTGTGCAAGCCGAAAATCAGGCAATGGGCTAAGGCTATCGAGGCCAACGTTCGTATCTCGGCGACAATCGCAATCTCTCCCATCGCCCGATGTACGTTATAATCACCTCATGAACTGTCCAGTCTGCAAAACTACCGAACTCATTGAATCAACGCTAGACGAGAATCTTAATTCCATGCATTGCCCTGGTTGCGGTGGCAACTGGATCGGTGGGGCGGAGTATTGGAAGTGGATCGAACTGCACGGGTCGGAACTTCCGGAGCAAGTCCATGAGACTGAAAGCTTATCATTGGCCGAGCCCGGATTACCCATTGACTGTCCAGAGTGCCGCTTCCGTATGGTCAAGTACCTGGTAGGACGCGGTCTCAACTTTACTGTCGATCATTGCCAGGGTTGCAAAGGCATCTGGCTGGACCGCAACGAATGGGAGGCTTTAAAGAAACGCCATCTGCATGACGACCTGAATTCGATGTTCACTTCTTTTTGGCAAAACGAGGCGAACCGAGAAGCCCGGAAGAAACGCATGCAGGAGATTTACACGGGCAGATTCGGGGCTGAGGACTATGCCGAGATTCAGCGAATCCGCTGGTGGCTTGATGCCAGGACGAACCGGGAAGAACTACTCGCTTATCTGATTGATCGGGATCCTTACGCGGCTTGATTCTTTCCCTTCATCGCCGTCACTCAATGGCCCGAAGGATGCAGTGAGTACCACCTGCGTCAGGATCAGAGACTCAAACAGGCGAGTTGACGAATGAACCCAACCGCTCACGCAGGTGATACTGACCTCATGCCGGCGACAGCAATATCGATCTGATGGACATTAAAGCCTACCTGCAACGAATCAACTACGACGGCCCGCTTGCTCCCGGCGCCGAAATTCTACGCCGGTTACAAGTGGCGCACTTGCGCGCAGTTCCTTTTGAGAACCTGAGCATTCACTCCAGCGAACCCATCGTGCTTAACGACGATGCGTTATTTCAGAAGATTGTCAGCCGCCGCCGTGGCGGCTTTTGTTACGAGCTTAACGGTTCGTTTGCGGCGCTGCTGCGCGCTTTGGGATTCGACGTGGCGATGCTCTCGGCCCAGGTGGCAAACGCGGCGGGTGATTTTGGGCCCGACTTTGATCATATGACGTTGATGGTCACGCTCGCGGATCGTTGGCTGGTTGACGTGGGATTCGGCGATTCGTTTCTAGAACCGCTATTGCTTGATGAAGAAAGCGAGCAACTCCAGGGTCATCGTGGCTATCGAATAGTTCGCGAGGGCGCACACCGGATGCTTACGCAAAGATCAAACGGCGGCGAGTGGAAGCCGCAGTATCGTTTCACTCTCAAGCCGTATCAGTATCCCGACTATGCTGAGATGTGCCGGTATCATCAAACTTCCGAGCAGTCGCACTTCACCAGATCGCGCATCTGCTCGCGCGCCACGCCGGACGGAAGGATTAGCCTGAGCGATCTTCGTTTCATCGAAACCGCCTGCGGCCGGCGGCAAGAACGGCTCCTGACTAATGAAGAAGAATATGCGACGATACTGCGCGATCACTTTGGGATAGTCGTGACTTGATTGCCGGCGCGCGAGTTCGGAAAAATGCCGGTAGTGCCGAATTCAGTTTTTTCTCTGCGAGATCGCCGCGAACTCTGCGTCTCTGCGCCGTGAATCCTGGGTGCGGAAGTCTCAACGCAGAGACGCCGAGCACACAGAGGCGGCGCAGAAAATCTCAAGCCAGGGGCTGCCAAAATGCGAAGGGAATTGATCCGATGAAAAATCCGACCGCACTTCTAAGAATCAAGACCGCGACGCTGGCGATGGCCGTTTTCCTGATCGCCGGCGCCGGGGCCTCAATGGGACAAGCGGGAAGACGACTGCCGCAAACACGCCCGACACCTCCGAAAGCGGAACCAACTGCTTCGCCGGCGCCGCAGCCTGCGAAACCTGCTAAGGCGCAGTTCTCTTTGAAGGTGATCAGAGACATTCCGGCGAATCTCTATATGGCATTTCCTTTTCCCGAGCGAATGGAAGAATGGGCCGTCAGCCGCTTGAAGAAATCCACGCTGCTGGACGTTACTGCCGGCGACCAGGCTAATCATGCCGAGGCCGTCCGACTGGCTAAAGCTGAAACTGAAGCCTTGATCGTGTGGCTTCAACTCGAGGAAGATCCGTTTGCTACGGCAGACAGAGCGGGTCGACATGAGGTGGCCGGCCAGGTCAGGATCAATTTCTCAATCTTCGCGCCCGTCACGGGCAAGGCGAAATATTCGGGCACCGTTTTCATGAATCAATCAACCAGGGGCGTAGCTATCGACAACGTCGAAAGAGCGGCTTGTTATCCGACCGTTCGCGGTGAGGATCGCCAACTGCTGCGCGCGAGTTTCGAAGCGGCAGCGCGCATTATGGATTACCTCAAAGTGCCTGTGCCACCATATTGCTAAATGATCCAAACCCCAAAAGTTGATCCGAGTCATGACTGATCCGGCCTCTGACAGGCTTTGGTATCAACCCAACCTGGATGATACTCGAAGCTTCGGCTTCATCACCGGACGAGGCCGCGCTCTAAACTGCCGGTCAAACTAAATGAGCATCCAGCGAGCCTATACAAATTGGTCGCCAACCTACGATCAGGATCGCAACCTGACGCGCGATCTGGACGAGATGGTTACCAAAGAAGAGTTGGGTAAGCTGCGATGCGAATTCATTCTCGAGATTGGTTGCGGAACCGGCAAGAACACCACGCTGCTCGCTCAGATTGGTCAGCACGTTTCTGCCATAGACTTTTCACCAGGCATGATTGAAAAGGCCCGGCAGAAGCTTTCGCTTGATAATGTAACGTTCACTCTCTCAGACATCACCCGTCCCTGGCCTTTTCGAGATCGGTCATTCGACCTGGTGGTTTGCAATCTTGTCGTCGAACATATTTCTGATCTGTCATTCATCTTCGCGCAAGCATCGCGGGTCCTCCGTGACGGCGGACGATTCTTTATCTCCGAGCTCCATCCCTTCCGGCAGTATCAGGGAACGCAGGCTCACTTCCAGCGAGATCAGGAAACGACCCTGATCCCGGCGTTCGTGCATCACATCTCAGACTTCATCGATGGCGGTGCGGCGAATAAGCTGGCGCTTGCCAGGATGAAGGAGTGTTGGCATCCGGAAGATCAAAACAAGCCACCGAGGCTGGTTACTTTCATGTTCCAAAAATGATGAGAGGCGTCTGGTTGAAAATGCACGGCTTCAGTTTTTCTCGGCTTTCCGATCGCGGACATCGTGTCCGCCAACGAGCGCAGCACGCTCACAGACGTCTCTAACGAACCACTTTGAAGATTGTTCGCGCTACGCGCTCAGGCGGACGGGCTTTCCGCAATCCGATTCCTGCTGGTGAGAATAATGTTCCGGCAAATGGTGCGCCAATCAGCCAACTGGATTGGCTAAAGAGATCGCGGCGCTGGGCATCTTCTCTGTTACAATCGCGCCCATCACTTCATGAACACGAATACTTTCTTTAATCAACAACGGGCGAAAAGGTTCACCAGACTATACCTTCTGTTGTTCATCTCTTTGGGCGGCGCGCTGTTCTTCGGCGATAACGCCGTCGCCCAAACGCGTGATTGGCAACCGCAACGAACCTGGGTATTCGTGGTCGGAACTTTGCAGTGGAAGCACCGCGATCTGTTTGATTCCTTCCCGCAAAAGAATCGACGCGATGCGGAGTTGGTGGAGTTTTTCAGACAGCAGGGCGTGCCTGAGCAACAAATGGTTTACCTTCAGGACGCGCGGGCGACTACGCGACAAGTAAAGAATTCCTTCGCGGCGTTTCTGACGAAAGCACGAGAGGGCGATCTCTTGTTTGTCTACTACTGTGGTCACGGTTACAAATCGGACGACGCGCGCACGACCTTCTTTGCCACCTACGACGCCGGTGCAGATACGCCCGGCTGGTCGACTGATTCGATCGTCAGGGACATTGAACAAGACTTCAAAGGATCGAGGGCGTTGCTGACGGCGGATTGCTGCTACTCCGGCAGCCTGGCGCAGGAAGCTCAGCGCTTAAATCAAAAGGTGTCGTTTGCCTGCTTGACCTCTTCGTCCGCCAGCCAGCTATCGACCGGCAACTGGACCTTCACAGAAGCGTTAATTGACGGCCTTTCGGGGAAACCATTTGCCGATCTCAACAGCGATGGGCAGATCACGCTGAGCGAACTCGCTGAAGACGTGAAAGCGGACATGGCATTTGCCGAATCACAGCTCTCTTCGTTTACTACTACCGGCAGCTTTGCCAGGAACACCGTGCTGGCTCGCGCCGGCCGCAAGTCGAACTCAGAAGTCAGCAAGCGTGTCGAGGTGAAGTCAGAAGGCAAATGGTGGAAGGCGCGAGTCATCGATTCCCGGAGCGGCACTTTCCATGTTCACTATTACGGTTATGAAGATTCCGATGACGAGTGGGTGCGGTTGAGCCAGATCCGCGAACCCACTGTCGTGGAGTATTCCGCGGGATCGAGAGTCGAAGTGATTTGGAAACGCAAGTGGTATCCGGCCAGGGTCGTGAGCGTCGAACAGGGCGTGCACCTGATTCATTACATTGATTACGACCAGGGTTGGGATGAATGGGTAGGCGCGGAAAGAATTCGCCGAGCGAGCAATACGAATCGCCGCGAGAGCGGCTGGCGCACTGATGTGATCCGGCAATAAGAGTGTCAGCACCCGACCGTGAGGGAGGGCTAACCCTCGCGACGCTCGTCAATGGAGAAATCGGCCGCAAAAGTCTGGTCATGCCGTCACCGCCGAATCTGGATAGTTGCCCTTGCTGACGCGGGGCTTCTGACACAGACTGACAATGAAGGCTCAAGAAGAAAAGAACTGGGGGCGAAGCTGGGCCTTGCTTTTTGCGCGGCTCGTGCTGGGGCTGATCTTCTTTATGGCTGGGGCCTGGAAAGTTTTTCAGTTAGGTCCGCTGGAACATGCGCGCAAATACTTCCTTCCCTTCGCCGACACATTTCTGCCTGTATGGTCTTTGTGGTTTGTCGGCGTCACCATTCCTTTTGTTGAGCTGGTCGCGGGCGCGCTTGTCATTCTCGGATTGCGCGCGCGCGAGGCGCTGGTTGCCCTGGGGTTTGTCCTGGCTATCGTCACCTTTGGCCATCTCCTGAGAGAACCGCTCTACGAGTTTCACACTCACGTTATTCCGCGCCTGGCCCTGTTGCTGTTTATTCTCGTGCTGCCGCGACGCGACGATCGTTTCTCGGTGGATTATCTATTGAGGCTGAAATCAGGGACTGGATCAGATCGATAGTTTGGAAAGTAAGACAGAGCTAATGAGACCTGCGTTCGGAAGAAGAGAGTTGCGTCAATATGCAGATTCCAAAAGTAGTGCCTACCGTTGAATAACTCTAACGTGAAGTCCCGGCGCCAACTCGCGATCCTCGGCGTGTTCCTGATTGCCGGGTTTGTCGCTTTCTCAAACATCCTTAACTCATATTTCCTTTCCGACGATTTTGCTCAGATTGGAAAAGTCCTGAATGGCGATCTATCTGTGGTGTGGGGCAAGGCGCATGGCGGTTTCTTCAGGCCGCTCTTCATCCTGAGCTACCTGATTGACAGCACAATCTGGGGCGCACGGCCGTTCGGCTTTCACCTGAGCAACGTCTTATTTCATTCATTGAATGCGTTTCTCGTTTTCCGGCTCTCGCTGCGACTGGTTGAAGATCTGAATCTGCCCGAGCACACAAAGCGAAATATCTCGTTAGCCGCCGGCGCTCTTTTCCTGCTGCATCCATCACACACCGAAGCCGTTGCCTGGATCTCAGGGCGGGCGGATCTCTTCGCAACCTTCTTCTGCCTGGCTTCGCTCTTGTTTTATCTCGCGTACGCGCGCAGCAGACGCACTTCGCAATTAGTGCTCTCGCTCTTTTGTTTCACTCTGGCATTGCTGGCAAAAGAGTCTGCCATCTGCCTGCCTCTGCTTATAGTTGTAGTAGGACTGTTGATTGGCCCGGCGCGAAAGAGCGGCAAGAGTTTCCGGGCATCGGTTTTTGGCTGTTATTTTGCGATTCTTTTGGTGTTTGTCGCCGTCCGTTTTGCTTTCATTGGTTCACTGGTGGGCGGATACGGCGCGAGCCAACATCTGAATTTCTCGCCCGCGTGGTTGCGCGATCGCCTGCTTGAGGCGTCAGTGCGGTCAGTCCTGCCGGCACTGTCGTCTCAGTTGTCATGGTTCCTGTTTAAGCCTTTGCAATCTCGCGTCTTCATATTGTTCTCGCTGGCCTGCGCCGTTTTGGTTGCAGTAACGATCGTCGTCAGACGCAGGCAGAACCCGTCTTCCGATCGCAAGGAACAAAACAGATTCCTGATCGCTTTGGTAATTTTGTTGTTGTTTTCGCTACTGCCCGTCATTAATCTTCGCCTTAGTTTGTATCAAACTCTCGGCGAGCGCTTCCTGTACCTGCCCACAGTTTTTTCATGCCTGCTGATGGCGTATTTGGCCGCGATTCTGCTGCGCAACCAAATGCTGTGGATTCCACTCTTGATTTGCGTAATGGTTTTTTATGCGGTGACGCTTTACCAGACGAACCAAACATGGGTCGAGGCCGCCCACCTGTCACGAAGCATTACCACGGAACTGGTTGACTCTGCTACGCGCGATCATCTGATCATTCTCAACGCTCCCGATAATCTTCGGGGCGTGCCGGTTTTCCACAACGGCTTGCCGGAGGCGCTCGAATACTTTCAAAATCGAAAGCGCTTTCAGCAAGTCGAGATAATCGCTTTTCAGGATCTTCATTCTGCCATGGACGAAGTAGCACGAACGGCGCCCTCCGGAACTCTAAATATCAAATTGTTGATTGACCATGACGGCTTTACCCGCGTGGGGCCTTCGGAGTGTATCGAGACTACGTCTCAATCCAGGATCTCACTGGAGTTGCAAGCCAAACCGTGCGCGGCCGATCGCGATATCTATTTCTTTAATAAGGGACAAATGATTAAGCTGCCGGATAGATAAGATCCAATTCACGGTCGAAAACATTCTTGCTGGAGGTGTCAACATGACGATATTTGCAGCGCTCAGTGTCAGTGATAACTGGTTGCTTTGGATTACGCTCGCGGTCTTGCTTGTGCTTCTAAACCTGGTGGGGCAGAGGGCCAGTGCCGAGGGTGCGGAGCTGGCTACAGATTATGTCCGTCACAAAAAACCGATGATCGCGTTCGAGCTTAACGCCGACGCCGCCCCTGGGATGTTCAAGAACTGGGACGACGCAAGACCGAAACTGCGCCTGGCACTGCTATGGGATTTTCTTTTGATCTTCATTTACCCCGCTGCCATTGCCACCGCATGCTTCATTGCCGCGAGGTTCCTGGACAGTCACGGAATTCTGGCGTTCAAGTACGGTTTAATGATCATGTGCGCGCAGTTAGCCGCGGCCGGCCTGGACGCATCTGAGAACTTTGCTCTATTGCGAGTTCTGCGCGGGCCTAAAATAAGTCCCTGGCCACAAATCGCAAGATGGTGCGCGCTGGGCAAGTTCAGCCTCATTCTCGTCGGAGTGGCTTATGCTTTGATACTCGGAGGTGGCGCTTGGCTGATCACGCTTCTCGGCAAGAGCCGTTGAGAGGGGCGCTATCAGGGCGAATGCATTTTGTCATCTCGAAAATCAACTTAGGGAGATTCTCACTCAAATTGTCCGGTGCGCAGGCAGCCCAGCAGGTGATTCACGCTTTGTAGCAGGGCTCGCGCATTTCGCTCCATCCGCTGAACCGCATCACGCTGTATCGGGGACAGGCTAGTGTCGCGGTCGCGTTCCAATAACTGGCAGAGGCCAATGATCACGTGCAGCGGTGTGTGCAGATCGTGACTCATTCCTTTCATGAAGTCAGTGGCGGCGCGCTTCTCGCTCAGAACGATCTCGTCAGCAGACACCGGCCGGTGTGGGATGTTGATTGCGGTCTTCAAGTTCGAATTGATCCACGCGCGCGAAACATAAGGGCCGGAGCAGCGCGAACCGTCTCCCTTCGCTCACTGAGTCATCAACTTGCGTGCCCTTTGCCGGCCACGAAGATTTCCTGACGACATCGCTGTGATGGCGTTGCGCGCGCGCTTTAGCGTCCATTTTGTGCCACATAATCGAGCGGTTAGCCGAGCGGTTCCGGTACAGAGACTGGCAACCGTTCCCAAAACCTAAAAGCCAGGCCGTCAATAAGCCTGCCGCGCTTCGGGTAGGAAGCGCTTTATCAACTCACCCACCTGATCAAAATCGATCGGTTTGGTTACGTACTCATCACAACCCGCATCAAGAGCCTCGGTTCTGGATTCGGGTGAATCATGAGCAGAAATCGCGACAATAGGCGTGTTGCCCAGACCCTCGTGCTGGCGAATCTGCCTTGTGGCTGCCAGCCCATCAAGCTTTGGCAAACTCAGATCCATGAAGATCAGCGCCGGCTGTTTTTGCACGGCCAGTTCAACGGCCTGTTCGCCGTCGCTCGCTTCTACGACGTCATAGCCGGACATTTCCAGCAACCTCCGCATCATGAAGCGGCTGTCCTCAAAATCCTCGACTAACAAAAATAATTCTCTCTCTCTCTGCATCAATGACCTCGCCGCCTTTTGCCCTCCCGGATTGCTCATCAACATCCGGATTTACGCATTACTAGCATACGCCCTCAGCTTTTTGTTATCATGTCGCACTGAAACGCGACACAAAAAGGTGAAATAATTGGGTCTAATTCGTACACTTCTCTCCTTAGGATAATTAAGTGAAACTCGACAATGAAACCAGCACTTGCAAAAACTGTGGACGATAATACTCTCGAAGATCTGGGTCGAGCGACTCTGCAAATCGTACACGATCTAAAGAATCAGCTTAATGGACTCAAATTGTACGCCACATTTTTGCGAAAACGGGTTGAGCGGGAGGATCGGTCCCCTGAAGAGCGCGAGACGCTGGTGAAATTAATTGCCGGGCTCGACCGTGCCGCCAGGGACATGACAGCGCTGGTTCGCTATTCACAACCCGTTGAGTTGCACCGTCAGCCGCGCACGGATCTGCGGAACCTGATCGCGGCCGCAGTCAAGAAGGCGACGGAACGACCCGGCGCCAACGCGTCGCTGGTCTGCGAGATTGAGAGCGTCCCGCTCTATGGCGAATTCGACCCGCTGGTTTTGTCCGGAGCACTACAGTCGTTGACGGAGGAATCCGTTGATAGTGTTTCGTCTCGCGAGGCCACGGAGATTTCGCTCCATGCACATCGCGAAGGCGGACAGGCCGTTGTTGAATGGCGCGGAGTCAAACCCGGTGGCCGTAATCATTCGCTGCGCGCGTCTGCAAGCTACGGCACGGTCTATACGGCGCAGGCGGCGAGGATCATCGAAGCCCACGACGGACGCTTTGAATGTGACGCTACAACGATTCGCGCGTGGCTGCCACTGTCTGAATGACTTCAAATTCTTTCCGAGCAATCGACACTTATTAACTGAATGCCCAAAACCAAAAACAGAGACATCCGCGTGCTGGTGGTCGATGACGAGCCGATGATGAGCGACTCGCTGCGCCAACATCTCTCTGACGAAGGCTACGCGGTTGACACCGCCGCCAGTGGCGCGGAAGCGATCGACCTGTTCGATGGCGGCGCCCATCATCTGGCAATTTGTGATTTGCAGCTTCCCGACATGGACGGCCTGACCTTGCTGCGTCACATGAAAGATGCCAAACCCAGCACGGAAATTATCGTGGTCACCGGCTATGGCTCGGTCCAAACAGCAGTCGAAGCAACCAAGGCCGGGGCGTTTTATTTCGTGGAAAAGCCTTTCGACTTTGAAGAACTTCTGCCGCTGGTAGAAAAGGCACTCGAGCGCCGCGCCCTGATGGCCGAGACGGAAAGCATGCGCCGGCAGCTTTCTACGCGGGCCGAATATTTCAACATCATCGGATCGTCCAAGCAGATGCAGATCATCTACGAGACGATCGAGTCGGTGGCGAAATCCGACGCCAACGTTTTGATCATCGGCGAGTCGGGCACCGGCAAGGAACTCATCGCCAATGCCGTGCACTATAATTCCCTGCGGGCCAAGAAACCTTTCATTAAAGTTAATTGCGCCGCGCTGCCGAAGGAACTTATCGAGTCGGAATTGTTTGGCCATGCCAAAGGCGCGTTCACGGGCGCGCACGCCGACAAGGAAGGCCTGGTCCAACACGCCGCCGGCGGTTCGCTGATGCTTGATGAAATCGCCGAAATGCCCGTCGAGTTACAACCGAAATTGCTGCGCGTGCTACAGGAGCGCACCTGCCGCAAGATTGGTTCAGAGAAGAGCTATCCGGTGGATTTTCGCCTGATAACTTCGACCAATCGCATGCCGGCCGATGCTATTCGCGATGGCCTGCTGCGCGACGACCTCTTCTATCGCATTTCCACCATCACAATTCATGTGCCGCCTTTGCGCGAGCGCATGGAAGACATTCAACTGCTCACCGATCACTTCCTGAGTGAATACGCCGACAAGTACCAGCGACCCATCACCGGAGTCTCACAGTCGGCATATCAAAGACTGTTTAGCCATCCCTGGCCGGGCAACGTGCGCGAACTGCAAAACGTAATCGAGCGCGCGGTGTTATTGGCGAAAGGCGAACGCATCGAACCAGTCGATCTGCCGTTCGACAACGGGGCGACGGCCGGCAGCGCCTCGCCCGCCCTTTCCTGGGACGTGCCGCCGAATATGACGCTCGAAGAAATCGAGAAGCGTGTCATTGAGCTTACTTTGCAGCGCACCGGCGGAAACAAGCAGAAAGCCGCGAACCTCCTCGGTATTTACCGTCCGCGCCTCTACAGCAAGATCAAGAAATACAACATTGGGATCGAGACAGTCAGTCAGAACTAACTAATCAAAAGGATTTCAAAGTGCCAGTTAATCCTGAAGACCGCCGACAGTCTCCCAGAATCAGTGCGACCCTCGACGTGCGCCTGGATTTCAGTGTGCTGATGCGAGATGCTGAGCCGAGCGCGGGTGGCGTGCAGCATCTGCGCGCCTGCGCCGGGCATACGGTGAATATTAGCGAGCACGGTCTTGCCGTGGTGCTGCACGCGCAAAATATCGACGAGCAATATTTGTTGGGAGCCGAAGGGTCGATGTCGATTGAGTTGGATTTGCCGAATGGATTGTCGATCGAGATTCAAGCAACGCCCGTTCGTTATGAAAAACTCGAAGAGGGCTATTTGATCGGCGCGCGCATCAGCCAAATGAGCAAGCGCAACCGGGAATTCTTCGATGAGTACCTGCGGGAAATCGCCGGCGGTTAACGGAGCACTGACATCCTCCGCCTGAGCGAGCAGCACAAACGGTTTCGCTACCTTTTCTTCCATTGTTCGATGCCAGCCCGGACATTCGGCTCGCGGAGGAAGATTCGCTCATCGTAATCAGCGTTGATTTGATAGACCGACTTGAGACCATTAACCTTGGACGGCATTTGTATGCCGGCAACCTCCGTATAATCTGACAATCGAAACTCACCTGAGTATTCTTTCCCGAACGCGACCCCATAATAGATTACTTGTAACGGTAGGTGCGTCTTGCGGTCCAGGGCGAAGGCTATCCTCTCTTCATCCCTTCCATCTTTGGTCGGATACCCTTTGACGTTGGTTTGAACGATGTCCACTGAATGGCTGCCCAGCTCTGCCTGCTCGACGCTAATAGGGACGGGCTTGACCCAGTTGGTCTCCACAAAATAGCGTAGTTGTACGTCATAGAGAGTAATTAGCCCGGCTTTGCCGTGAACCAGGTCGATCGGGCTTGTAATGGAGCCGCCTTTGCCGTGATCCAGATACCAGAGATGAATGTTTCGATCCTGATTGTATAATCTCAAACTGAATCCGAATATGGTGTCTCTCTGATCGTTCCATTCCCAATATTTATTCGGGAAAACATATAGGTCCTCTTCGATGTATGGGACCCGCCTGAGCTTGTACCAGACCTTCTCACTGATTGAAATCTGGAAATTTCTAACTGCATACAAGCGCTCTCGGCCACCTTTTGCGGCAATCGCTAACTCCCATAGCCGCTCCGCTTCCTGCCGGTTGTCATTAAGCGAACTCACTGGGGACCGTTTGCTTGCAGTAACGCCCGTTTGAAAAAGGCTGCCCACTAATAGCAGCGCAATCATCCACGCCATTCTCATAACAAATGAATCTCCTTAGCCAAACTGCCGAGCAAGACAGAGGCCGCAAATCTCCGCATCAAATAAAGGAAGGAAATGATCAGGCGCAATAGAAATGAGCGAGATGGAGCGTGTTTTTAATCGGAGCTTTTGCTTGAACGAGAAAGCGGAGATATCACCCAACATCTCGATACAGGGGAGGACTAGTCAGTCAACCTGGTAAGTCGCCACACTCGTCGGCGTTTCAAAGCAACGCACTTTGTAAATCCGCACCCGCTCGTCGTCGATCCGCGCGGCCAGTTTCTGCAACACAAACCGCGCGACATTTTCCGCCGAAGGGTTCTGCTCTGCAACGAAGGGCTCAAGCTCGTTTAAGTTCTTGTGATCGAGATACGTTACCAACTCGTCCGCAGCTTCTTTAAGCTCAACAAAGTCAACCAGCAATCCAATGTTGTTCAACTCTGAACCGCGCGCGTAGATCTCGATTTTGTAGTTGTGGCCGTGCAGGTTTTCACACTTCCCCTTATAGCCGCGTAGTTGATGCGCGCTGGAAAAGTTGCGCTCTATCATGACTTCAAATTGTCCGGGCATTCTCGATCATTTCCCCTTCTGCTCTTCGATCTTCTTGCGCAGGCTAAGCGGGCGCATGTCAGTCCACACTTCCTTGATGTACGCGAGGCACTCCGCCTTCGTACCCGATTTCCCCGCATCTTTCCAACCGAGCGCGTTCTCACGATCGGCGGGCCAGATGGAATACTGGTCTTCGTGGTTAACTACGACCTTGTAGATCGTTCTGTCTTCACGCTCTTCGTTCATTTCGACCTCCTGTGAAAGTAGACTCCGGCCCACGAAACTTGGTTCGACTTCAAACTGGATTCTGATTATGGTGCAGTCGCCTTCGATACTTCAAATACCCGCCACAGCTCATCCACATCCGAAGTCACCCGGCACGGCGGCAGACTCTGCAAGAATGTCTGGCCATACATCTTCGTCCGCAAGCGCGGATCGAGAACTGCCAAAACGCCGCGATCGGTCGTGCTGCGTATCAGACGACCCAGTCCCTGCTTCAAACTGATAATCGCCTGCGGCACGCTGTATTCGTAGAAGCTCGAGCCGCCCTGCTCTTCAATGTATCGCTGCCGCGCGGCCACTACCGGATCGCTGGGGACCGCGAACGGCAGCTTGTCGATGATCACACAAGACAGTTGCTCGCCGCGCACGTCCACGCCTTGCCAGAAACTCTGGGTGGCAAACAGAACGGCGTTCGGAGTACTGCGAAACTTTTTGAGCAGGGCTCCTTTCGAAGCGCTGCCCTGCACAAAGCATGGATAATCGATCTCCGGCGCCACGCGTTCGAACAACTCGTTCATTCCAGAGAGGCTGGTCGATAAGACAAACGCGCGGCCGTCGGTTGCATTAACGATCTTGACGACTTCCCTGGCCGCGGCGCTCGCCCACTGTGGCGAACGCGGGTCAGGCATCTGCGGTGGCAGATACAGAACCGCCTGGTGTTCAAAGTCGAAAATCGATTCCGCAATCATCTCTTCCGCTTGATCCAGACCGAGGCGCTCGCGAATAAAACTAAAGTTGCCCGCGCTTGAAAGGGTCGCTGAGGTTAGGACTACGGTCGGGACTTTCTCGAATAGCTTGTCCTGCAACAAACCGGAGACGTCGATCGGCGAAGCGCGCAGAAAAAACTCCGCGGCCGCGACGTTCGAGCCAGTACACGAATTTCTTATCTTCGCCTTTGATAATAAAGTTGAGATCAAAGCGAAGCTGCCGCGTCCGCCGCACGATGCTCTCGGCATCCGCGGGAGGTTCAGGCAACGAAGCCAGCGTCGTCTCCAGCCGATTCAGTGCTTTGTCGAATGCGTAATAGGCAGCCCCCAATCGAGCGCCGGGATCTTGCCGGCGGCTCGCAGGCGTCTCGGCCTGCGAATCGACCCACTCGCTATCGCGTGCGGTTCCGTATCCAGGCGCCAGCGAAAATCTTCCTTCCAACCCACGCCCTTCACGAAACGAAATCCAGAACTCATCAGCGAATCGCTGAATGCGGGCGCTGATCCGCCCCAGCTCCTTTTCGGTCTCTCGATCTTCGAGCTTCAATGCGCCCACATCACGCAGCAAATCGTCAATTTGATAAGTCGAAACCTGCGAACCAAAGTACTCTGACGCCACGTCCTCGATCTGATGCGCCTCATCGAGAATTACCGCCGCGTAATCCGGCAGCACCGAACCGTACGCGCCATTACGTAACGCCAGGTCGGCAAAAAACAGATGATGATTAACGACGATGATGTCGGCGTCGATGGCCCTCTGACGCATGCGCGTGATGAAGCACGGTTCGAAGTCCGGGCACTTTTGACCCAGGCAAGTATCGGAGCGCGCATCGATGTGCCGCCAGAACGGAAGGTTTTCAGGAAGCGTGTAGAGTTCAGCTCGATCGCCCGTCTCTGTTTTGGTGACCCAGCGAAAGACTTCATCAAAGTGATCGACTTCGTCGAGGCCTTCGAGCACGGGCATGCTCTCCGCGCGCTTGATGCGATGCAGGCAGGCGTAGTTGTTCCGGCCCTTCATGACCGCGGCGCGAAACTTCGCCGGCAGCACGTCCTGAAGAAACGGAATGTCCTTCTCCATCAACTGCTCTTGCAGGTTTTTGGTCCCGGTCGAGATGACTATGCGCGCGCCGCTGCCGCACGCCGCCGCGATCGCCGGCACCAGATAAGCGAGCGTCTTGCCGGTGCCGGTGCCCGCTTCGACGATCAGGTGACGCCGCTGCTCAAATGCGCGCACCACCGCCTCGGCCATTTGAATCTGGCCGGTCCGGTGTTCGTATTCAGGATGGGCTTTGGCGATTAAGCCATCGTGGCCAAAGATTTCTTGCATGAGAATTACGGAATTATCGGCCACACTGCGCGTCAATAAACTCCATTACTTCAACTGCTTTTGCAAAATACTCTTTAAGCCGAACCATTGAAATGTTTGAATTACGATATTGGCCGTGCGCAATTAAGTGTCGATGTCTCATAATTGAATCAATGGCCTCCCCTCGTCCGTCATCATTAAGGTAATTTTCAAGCTCACCTCTCCAAATCACACTGAAAGCTGCGGAGACGTTGAGGAACCTTTGAGCCCTGGGGCTTCTTATGGGGGAAAGGCTTGAGCTAACGAAGTTTGCGACCGGCGTAGTTACAGTCCTGCTAGCGAACTCTGAGTAGATTTGCTTTATTGAGTTTTCAAGGAAACCTGCGGCCAAGACGCATAAGTATTTCGCCCAATCGCCTTGTAACTCAATATTCTCGTTGGTGGCTTCGGTTGATCGCTTGATGAGGCTCTCAAGCCGCTGGATCTGGATCGAGATGTCTCGATTTTGCATCGTCCTTAGATTCCATCAAATTTGGCGGTGGCTTTGGTAATCCGCGCCTCCACATTGCTTTCGTCCGATGTTGACTGTGATATGAGTTTCAAATAATCGGTATCAGACAATAGCTCATTATATGCAGAAGTTACTTCCTGAATCTTATTAATCGGTCCCTTCTGTAAACGTCTTGCGAGTCCAACCGTTATTGAGTCGAAAGCAGCAGCGTTAATTGTTGAGATTGGACGAAAAGCGCTACGACCCACCGCTTCGGAGAGAACATCGATAGTCTCTGTAAAAACCCCTCGCGCTTGTTGAAGGAAAATATCGTCAGCATCTTTATGCTTCTTGGAAAACTTATTAAGGAATTCATTCATTGGACGTTGATACTGTTGGCCATCGAAGAACAAAGCTAAGAAGCGAAGGATTAACTCTTGATCCTTTAATCGACTATTCCGCTTTCCATAGATTTCTCGCCAACTCCCGTGTTCGTTGAGTTCCTTAATCAAGTCAATAAGTTTTCCGTGGTCTATAGCTGTTCGAATCTCCTGCGGAGTCAGTCGTCGACCCGTGCTATTCAGTCTGTCGAATACGTGGTAGACGCTCGTGTCGTCGTCGTGCGGAGACTCTTGTTTGATTATTGTGGCGTGAATGAGCGAGTCGTTAAGTTTGACCCGATCCTGTTCATCGAGGGTTTGATAGGTAAGCCCTTCAAACTTCGGCTGAACACTAAAGAGCTTAAAGACTTGTTGTTTCTTGCTATCCTCTTGCGGATTAAAGAATCCGTTGTAGAAAAACTGAAGTGTCTTCAGCCTCTGTTGGCCGTCAAGGACAAGCAGCCTATTTGAATCCGATTCTTTAGCTAGGAAAATTCCGGGCACGGGCAGACCTAACAAGAGGGACTCGATGAATCTTGACGCATCCTTAAAACTCCAGACATAGTTTCTTTGGAACGGAGGGATCAAGATGTCGCCTCTTTCTAGTCGTTTGACTAGACCTTCGACATCATAATCAGCCCCAAAACTGGAAATATCATATTGAATCGGAGCAACAGCAGGTTCTTCAGCGCTTTCATCCTCGACCTGAACCTCTTCTCTCTCTTCAATATCAAGTACTGCGGCCATTACTCACCTCCGATATACATTCCGGCTCATAGTTGCACTACTCGAGAAAGCGGCTTGAACGCTGCTACAAATTACTGCCAAAACTACCGACACGCAAGGGGATCAAACCAGAAACCAAGCCGATGGCATCGCAACTCTCGTGACTGTACGCCTCAAAGCCTTCGCATACAACGGACACTTCACGGGTAATTCCGACGCTTTCTGAACCCTACGTCGCCTCTTTGGCGATTAACCCTTCGTGGCCAAAGATCTACCTGGTTGCATTCGTCGAATTCTCGCGACGATATTTGGCAATCGCTGATAAGAAAATCTTCCCAAACCTCTTCAGTTTCTGCTCGCCCACGCCGCTGATGCGCGCGAATTCTTCTTTGTTCGCCGGATAGTCCCGCGCCATCTGGCGTAGAGAGACATCTGAAAAGACGATATATGGCGGTACGCCGCGTTCATCGGCCAGTCGCTTGCGCAAGCGGCGCAGTCGCTCAAACAGAGCTTCGTCACAGGAAACTTCTCCGGCGCGAGGTTGCACGTGCTTCGGCGCCATCACTGATTTGGTCAAACGAATCGACTGCCGTTCCCTGAGGGCCGCTTGCCCTTGATCAGTCAGTTGCAGGACGTTGAACTTTTCCGGAACCTGTCGCAGGTAGCCCAGGCGAATCAACTCGCGGCCAATGCCGCGCCATTCAATCCGACTAAGTTCCTTGCCGATTCCGTAGGTCGAGACAGTGTGATGATTCCACTTGATTATGTTTTCGGTTTCCGCGCCCGCGAGCACTTCGACAATCTGATTGATGCCGAAATTAATGCCGCTCTTTTCGCGCACGCGATAGACACACGAAAGAAATTTCTGCCCCGCCAGAGTTCCGTCATAAGTTTCGCGCGGCGTGAGACAATTATCGCAACCACCACAGTTGACCTCGCCGAACTCTTCACCAAAGTAACGCAGCAGAGAGGCCCGGCGACATTCGCGACTCTCGGCGAAGTCGACCATCTGCCGGAGTTGGGTGGTGGCGATCTGCCGCTGCTTCTCGTCCGACACCTCTTCAATGAATCTCGAATACTTAACCGCATCGCCGGCGCTGAAAAGCAGCAGGCATTCGCTCGGTAGACCATCGCGCCCGGCGCGGCCAGTTTCCTGGTAATAGCCTTCGACGTTCTTCGGTAAATCGTGATGCACAACGAAGCGCACGTTCGGTTTGTTGATGCCCATGCCGAAAGCAATCGTCGCGCAGATCACGCGTACTTCGTCGCGCAGGAAGAGTTCCTGATTCGCTGAGCGCTCATTCGCATCGAGGCCCGCATGGTAAGGCTTAGCTAAAACGCCGTCGGCTCTCAAGCGCGCAGCAACGGTCTCGGCGCTTTTGCGGCTTTGGCAATAAACGATGCCGCTTTCATTCGCGCGCGCGTTCACAAATCTGAGTACTTGTTCGTAGGCCTTGCTCTTGGCCATCACTCGATACGAGAGATTGGGACGATTGAAGCTGGCAACGTAACGCTGCGGGTCGCGCAGGTGAAGTTGCTTCACGATGTCCAGCCGCACCCGCTCGGTCGCAGTGGCCGTGAGCGCCATCAACGGCACGTCGGGAAAATGCTGGCGCAGTTCAGCCAGCCGGCGATATTCGGGACGAAAGTCATGGCCCCACTCGCTGATGCAATGCGCTTCGTCGATAGCCAGAAGGTTCACGTTCCATTGGCGCAGATCGGAAAGAAAACCTGAGAGCATCATCCTTTCGGGCGCAACGTATAGCAGGCGATACTCGCCCTCGTGCAAACCGCGCAAACGCGCGCGCGCCTCATCCGCCTTGAGCGAGGAATTCAAAAACGTGGCCGGTACTCCGCTGGCCTGCAGCGCATCAACCTGATCCTTCATCAACGAGATCAAGGGCGATACCACCACCGTCAATCCGTCGCGGGCAAGCGCCGGCAACTGAAAACACAGCGACTTGCCGCCGCCGGTAGGAAGCAGCGCCAGCACATCCCGACCAGCCAGCGCATCGCGAATGATCTCTTCCTGTAACGGGCGAAAAGAATCGAAGCCGAAGAATTGTTTGAGGAGGGGGAGGAGAGCGATTGAATCAGCATCCGCGAGAGAAGTTGATACGGCAGTTGTCATTGATCCAAAACTCAAAATGAATTAACCAGGGGTCGGGGTCATGGTGCATTGATCTTCAGCCGCGTTCACGCGGCTTCCCCGGAGGGTTACTAGACCAGCCCATTTAAGGCTGGGCGTCGCCGCGCAAACCTAACATCTTCAGCCGCGTTCACGCGGCTTCCCAGGGGGGTTACTAGACCAGCCGTTTACGGCTGGGTGGCGCCGAGGGAAAATGATTTAGCGCGCTTTCAGCGTGCTTACCTAATCATGCTTTAGCTATCGTCTTCATCGTGAGTGATCTTTTCCAGACGCTCGATAGTCGTGCCCTTTCGGTGATGCTCTTTCTGATTGCGAATGTATCTTACCACCCACTCCAAATCCTTCGTGCCGAAACTCACGACCCCATAACCAGTCTGCCAATCAAGAACCTTCCGATTCACGAGTTCGTGATTGACGTAATGGGAGCTGGCGCCTTTTAGTTTTCCGATCCAGTCACTGATTAGGAGCGTCGGAGGAATGGTAACCGCGGTGTGGATATGGGTCTCAGTGCCGCCGATTTCATGGAAGATTAGACCCTTCGATTGAAGAGCGTAACTGCGGATGTAACGATGAAGCCGGGGCTCGATCGTCTCAGTAATGATTGGCAAATTGCCTTTCACATGCCAAACAAAATGCAGATTGATCTCGGAATATGCCCGCGTTGACATGGAGGTAAGCCCGCTAAAAAGCGGGCTGTGGAGTAATCGGCGCCGGCCAAACCAGCCGTAAAACGGCTGGTCTAGTAACCCTTCGGGAAAGCGGCGTAAACGCCGCTAAAACTGACCGCTCACTCCCAACCTAACACGCACGTCAAGCACAAATCATTACTACCCCTCTGCAGCTCCCGTGGCTGTCGGCTTCAACCTCTTCGCATACAGCGGGAACTTCGCGGCCAGCTCGGCAACGCCAGACTTAACCTGGCGCCGGACCTCTTCCGATTCAGGCTCATGAACGACTTGTGCGATCAGCCGGCCGATCTCGCGCATCTCCGTTTCTTTCATGCCGCGCGTGGTGACCGCGGGGGTGCCGATGCGTAAGCCCGAAGCAACGAAGGGTTTGTTTTGATCAAATGGAATGGTGTTCTTGTTGACGGTGATGTTGGCGGCTTCGAGCGCCTTCTCGGCGACCTTGCCGGTGATTCCTTTCCCTTCCATCCACACATCAACCAGCATCAAGTGGTTGTCAGTGCCGCCGGAAACAATGCGCAGGCCCTGCTCCTGCAACTCAGCACACAGCGTTTTGGCATTCGCCAAAATCTGACGCTGATATTCTTTGAAGTCGTCCCGCAGCGCTTCGCCAAACGCTACGGCCTTCGCCGCGATGATGTGCACCAGCGGTCCGCCCTGGACGCCGGGGAACAAACGCCGGTCGATTTCTTTCGCGTGCTCTTCCCTGCATAAGATCAAACCGCCGCGCGGCCCGCGCAGCGTCTTGTGCGTCGTCGTCGTCACATAGTCCGCAACCGGCACCGGCGACGGATGTAGTCCCGCAACCACTGGTCCGGCGATGTGCGCGATGTCCGCGAACATGCGCGCGCCGACACTCTTCGCTATCTCACTAATTCGATTGAAATCGATAATCCGCGGGTACGCCGAGGCGCCACAAACCAGCAGCTTCGGCTGGTGCTCTTCGGCGATCCGCTGTAGTTCGTCATAGTCGATGGTTTCGGTTTCGCGCGACACTCCATAATCAAAAACTTTATAGCTAAGACCGGAAAAGTTGAGCGGGTGGCCGTGCGTCAGATGCCCGCCGTGCGAAAGATTCATTCCGAGTATCGTGTCTCCATATTGAATCGCGGCGAGATAGACACTCATGTTCGCCTGCGCGCCGCTGTGCGGTTGCACGTTAGCGTGATCAGCGCCGAACAATTGCCTGGCCCGGTCGATCGCGGTTTGCTCGACTACATCTGCGTATTCACAGCCGCCATAGTAACGCTTGCCCGGGTAGCCTTCGGCGTATTTGTTGGTAAACACCGAACCCGCCGCCTCGAGCACGGCTTCGCTGACAAAATTTTCGCTGGCTATTAGTTCAAGACCGTTGGCCTGGCGCGCGACTTCGTGGTCGACGGCACCGGCGATCAAAGGATCAATTTCAGACAGAGGGGCGTTTAATTTTTCATTCATGAATTTTGGCAGAGTTTCGGTTCGATTAGCTCAGTCGCACAATTTCTTACTCTCTTCCAGTTCGATCTCGCGAATCTTCTCAACCCGACGCTCGTGCCGGCCGCCTTCGAACTTCGCGTCGAACCATGCGCGCACAATCCTGGAAAGCAATTCCGGAGGCGTAACGCGAGCGCCAAGCGACAAGACGTTTGCGTCGTTGTGTTGTCGCGCGAGTCGCGCCGTTTCTTCAGTCCACGCGACCGCAGCGCGGACACCGGGAACTTTGTTTGCGGCGATCGCCATACCCGTGCCGGAGCCGCACACCAACAACCCCTGATCGACTCTTCCCTGCGCGACCTCTTCACCCACCTTGCGCGCATAGTCGGGATAGTCGACGGATTCAGGCGAAACGGTGCCCAGGTCTTCGTACTGAATCCCGAGTTCGTCGAGCACGGGTTTCAGTTGTTCCTTCTCAATATAACCCGCGTGATCGCTGGCGATTGCTATTTTCATTTTTTCGAACTTTCTTGCTGGATTTTGTGATGCGATGTTACATCACCGATTGAGATAGTCGCAACGCGTTTAGAGTACCGACTTCAGTCGGGCTTTTTTTGCACGAGGTCCGGGGCATTAGCCCGACCGTCAGGGAGGGCTCCTCGGTCAACACGTGAGCCCTCCCTGACGGTCGGGCTAATGCCCCGCACACCAAGAACCCGACTGAAGTCGGTACTCTGAACCAGGGCTTGGTTGCGTTAGGCCTATGGCTAAGCGAAAATGCTCCGCTATGCGCTGGTCACAATATTTCATTCCTACACTTCGTGAAGACCCGGCTGACGCCGAGGTTGTTTCGCACAAGCTGCTGCTGCGCGCTGGAATCGTGCGTCAACTGTCCGCGGGTATCTATTCATATCTGCCGCTGGGCCAAAAGATTGCACTCAAAGTAATGCAAATCCTGCGCGAAGAGATGAATCGCATCGGAGGCCAGGAGTTCTATCTGCCGGCTTTGCACCCGGCGGAATTGTGGCAGGAATCAGGACGTTGGAATGCGATCGACGAAATCATGTTTCGCTTGAGAGATCGTAAAGGCGCGGAGATGTGCCTGGGAATGACGCATGAAGAAGTCTTCACCTCGATCGCCCGTAACGAGATCAGGTCGTACAAACAACTGCCGCAGGTTTGGTATCAGATTCAAATCAAGTTTCGCGATGAGCCCAGACCGAAATCGGGCCTGATGCGGCTGCGCACTTTCATCATGAAGGACGCGTACACGTTCGACGTCGATCGCGAAGGACTCGATCGTTCGTTTGCCGATCAGCGCGAGGCCTACAAGAGAATTTTCACTCGATGCGGAATTGAGTTCTCGATTGTCGAAGCTTCGTCGGGCGCGATGGGTGGTTCTGAATCGAACGAATTCGTAGCGAAGACAGATGCCGGCGAAGACCTGATCGCCAGTTGCTCGAATTGTGGATACGCGGCAAATGTCGAGAAGGCGACGTCGCGTCTGCCCGTGATTGAGGATGAAGCCGGGCCGGATGCGCCGGAAGAATTTCCTACGCCCGGCGTGCGGACTATTGACGACCTTTCCAGAACTCCCTACCTCGTTCCGGCGGATCGTCAAATCAAGTCGCTGGTATTCTTCGCCACAATCGATGGCGAGACCCGGCCTGTGCTGGCTTTGCTTCGAGGCGACCATCAACTACACGAAGTAAAGTTCACCGATGCGCTTCGGGCGACCGCGTTGCGCCCGGCACAGCCGGAAGAGATTCGCGAGCTGCTCGGAGCCAGCGCCGGCAGCCTGGGCGGAGTGCGCGCGAAGAATACCGCGCCTAAACTTTTCATCGTTTCTGACTTGGGTCTGAAAGGTCGTCGCAACATGACCACCGGCGCGAACAAAGACGACCATCACGTTCGGGGCGTAAGTATCGAACGCGACATTGAGGTAGATCAATGGGCCGATCTTCGCACCGTTACCTCCGGCGAAGCCTGCCCACGTTGTGAAACCGGTGTGCTCGAAGTCTACAAAGCGATGGAAATTGGTCACATCTTCAAACTCGGGACGAAGTATTCTGAGTCGATGGGCGCAACCGTCCTCACCAGGGACGGCAAGCCCGTGCCAATCGTAATGGGCAGTTACGGCATTGGCGTCGAACGGATCATCACGGCCGCAGTCGAACAAAGTCACGACGAGAGCGGGATCATCTGGCCAAAAACTCTGGCGCCGTTCGACGTGGTTTTGACCGTGACAAACGTCAAGGACGCGAACCTGCGCGAAGCGGGTGACAAGTTATATCAGGATTTGCAGCACGCCGGCCTGGATGTACTGTTAGACGATCGAGACGAACGTGCTGGAGTAAAATTCAAGGACGCTGACCTGATCGGCATTCCTTATCGCGTCACTCTGGGGAAGAAAATCGCCGACGAAGTGGTTGAGCTTTTCGATCGCCGAACGAAGCAGAGCGAAGACGTGAAGCTTAATGAGATCGTCGCGCAAGTGCAGAAGCTGGCCCTTTCAGAAAAATGATCTCTGTGCAGTCTCTGTGGTCCTCTGTGTCTCTGTGGTAAATCGCGGTAGTTCACCACAGAGGCACAGAGGAGCACAGACTTTCACAGAGAGTCGAGCAATGTTGACCCAAGAACGCCTTCAGACTATTGTCACCATCGTCGTCATGGTGGTCGTACTGGCCATCGCTCTCAGCCCCGTCATTGCCCTCTTGATCTACGTTGTCTATCAAAACGGCAAGCGCAAGAAAATTCGCAACCGGATCCTGTCGGCACGCAGAGACCTGATTCGCAACAAACGCTGGCTTCCGGCAAGGTACGCTTCTGAGCCGCGCTTCAATGCATGGTTCAAGATCTTTCCATGGGAAGGCGCAGGGATCGTGGTAGTGGTGACCGGCAGCGTCCTCTTTCTGGGCGAAACCTTTTCGGGGACGCCGTTGACGCTGCAGTTTTCCCCTGGCAATTCGAGAATTAATTGGCTGGGCAAATGTCCCTGGCCCAACGGCGCCGTTTCCTGGTTGCGCTTTGATACCGCCAGCGAAAAACATTACTTCAGTTCAGAAACCGGGCCGCTGGTTTTTGGTTCTCACAAATCAACCAAAGCACTTTATGACGAAGCGAACCGCTACTTTGGCGGGACCGGGCCGTAGCCCGGCCGTGAGGGAGGGCTCCGATCACGGACGGCTCCACCAACGCCCTCCCTTACGGTCGGGCTATTGCCCCGCTCCCGCCGCGCAAAACCTGTGCACGCGCGTTATACTGAACGGGAAATGAAAGCAGTCTGTCGCGTAGCCCTCGCTGAGATCCGGATGTTTCTAATCGTCTGCGCCATCCTCGCGGCTGGCATCTCTTCAACGGCTGTTCACTCTCAAGATCAACTTCCCGAACTTGTGCGACGGATTAAGCCTTCCGCGGTCGCAATCGAGACCTTCGATGCTCGCGGTGAAAAGCTTGCGCGTGGCAGCGGTTTCTTCATCGACGTCGATCGCGTGGTCACGAACCGTCACGTGATCGAAGGCGCCTACCGCGCCGAGGTCCATCTGAATTCAGGCCATACCTTTCCGGTCAAGAACGTTCTGGCCGTGGATGCCGAGGGCGACGTGGCCTTGCTGAAAGTAGACGCGCCGGCAAATCTCGTGCGCCCGCTTTCACTCGATCGCACCTCACCACAGGAAGGCGAGAGTGTGGTCGTCATCGGTAATCCCTTTGGATTGGAAGGTAGCGTCACTAACGGAATCGTTTCGGCTGTGCGCGACATTCCCGGCTTTGGCCGCATCATTCAGATCACTGCGCCGATTTCTCCGGGCTCCAGCGGCAGCCCGGTAGTCAACATGCAGGGCCAGGTGATTGGCGTCGCCACTCTGCAAATTACCGGTGGACAGAGCGTCAACTTTGCGATTCCATCTGAGCGCATCGCGCAACTCGGCCGCACCGCGCAGGCAGACACTTCGACACAAATGACGCTGGGTGATTTGGTCGCGGCTAGCGGCCGTAATAAGCGCGCGCGGGGGCTGTCGAGTATTTCCGCGACGGCCTTAGTTTTCTTTCCAAAGACGATTGCCAGCGCGCCCTGCCTTACTTTCAAAAAGCTACTGAGTCCGACAGCGGCTACGGCGAGGCCTGGGCGCAGACGGGTTTCTGTAGCGAGAAGCTTGGCCGTCACGCGGAAGCGATTGAGGCTTCAAAGAAAGCAGTCAGTATCCGGCCGTCGCCCGAGTCGTACTTCAACATCGGACTGGCGAATTATTATTTGAAGCAATACAAGGAGGCTGAACAGGCTTACCGCCAGGCGATTAAGCTCGACCCTTACAACGCCGCCGATGTGTATTACGCGCTGGGTCTAACCTATCGCGACTCGGGGCAGTTCGACGACGAGATTCAAGCGTACAAACACGCGATTCGACTGAAGCCCGATTACACGGTGGCGTACGAGCGCCTCGGCCAGCGTTACCTACAGCAAAAGAAATATGCAGAGGCCATCGACACATTCAAGCAGCTCTCTGCCCAGAGACCTGGCGACGCGAATGCCCAAAACAATCTCGGCGAAGCGTATGAAGCAGTTGGGAAGCGCGATGAAGCTGTCGAAGCATTTCGGCAAGCGACTCGGCTAAAACCTGATTTTGGGAAGGCCTACTTTAATCTCGGCAAGACGCTGCTGGCACAGGGCAACCGCGACGGGGCAATTGAGCAGTATGTCCTGCTGCAAAATCTTGATCAGGATTGGGCTGAGAAACTCTACGGGTTAATCTATCCGTAGTTGGATTGGTTTTTTTGGAGCGCGGACATCCCGTCCGCCTGAGCGCGACGCGCGAACAATCTTTAGCTGTTATTCGTTTAGGCTTGAACGTGCTGCCCGCGCTGGCGGACAGGATATCCGCCGCTCCGTTCTAAGGCGGCAATATTTCATCGAGAGACTTGAGCAGGTCGGCGCCGCGTAAGGATGGTTGTTTATGCTTGGTTTGCCCCAGCGAAACGATTTTGCCGTCGGGCCCAAGTAACAGCGTCGTCGGAAACAGATGGATTCGATATTTGATTTCGATGGACCGCATGCTTTCCATCTGGGCCTGGGGCCAGGCTAGCCTGTTCCGACGCAACCACTCCTTCACCGGTTCGTACTGCTCATCGTTATTCATCCCCAGAATCTCAAATCCGCGCGCCTGAAAACGCGAGTAGGCTTCCTTCTGATAAGGCAATTCCCGGCGGCATGGCCCGCACCACATCGCCCAGAAGTCCACCAACACATACTTGCCGCGAAATTCCGACAGCTTGTGTTTCATTCCGTCAAAGTCGGTGAAAATGAAGTCCGGAACCTCTGCTCCCATAGTGAGTTCAACCCGCTTGTAATCCGATGCCGGATGCTCACGCATGATCACCTGGTTCTTGTCGATGTCCACTTTTTTGGTGGATAGATAACGGTTGCCGACGAGAAAGACAACGGTCTCTTCTCGAGCGTCCGCGCTTTCCGGAGAGAACCGATCTGACTCAATCTCGCCGTTTGGGGCGCGCAGGTAGACCTGGCAGCCTCGGACTGTAAATAGAAATCGAGGCCGGATCGCGCTCTCCCCTTCGCAACCCGGCCTCAACCCACGGTCGTCGCAGAGACGGCCGAACTTAATCTCTTTTCAAGAAGGCGGACACTTTTTGCAAAGCCGACCGCCGCGGGGGGAATGGCAATGAGTGTGCCACGATCGAAGGTGCAAGCGGGAAAGTGAAGGGTTCTTCCGAGTTCCTTAGAGCAGGCGTCAAAATCATCCTTGCAAGTATTATCTCAACACCACGATTCGACCGAAACAGTGTACGATATGGTCATGCGCAGACCGGAAATGGAGTGGAGACCCAAGTTGTTCATTAAGCGGCGATGATTGCTCGCTCGGAAAGTAAAATGTCCCCCCGAAAAATAGTTTCAAACTCATTATTTGCCCTCGCCCTGCTGCTCTTTTTCTTCAGCGGTTCCGGCGTGGGACAATCCCAAAATCGCTCGGCGCCCGTTGAGGTGCCGTTCGAATTCGTCCATAACCAAATCGTGGTCGAGGTCAAAATCGGCGGCAAAGGGCCCTACAGCATGCTCCTCGACACGGATACGGATCCATCCGCGATCGACCTGGCAACCGCCCGCGAACTCGGGCTCAGGCTCGATTCGAGAAGCTTTCCCGCGACCGGCGGAGGCACCGAAGCGAATCTCGTTCAACTGACCAGGCTGCCGACCGTGGAACTCGGCGGCGTGATCGCTAAGGATGTCACGGCCGGGGCAATTGATCTGAAAAAGCTGTCTGCGAAACTCGAGCGGCCCGTTCATGGCGTCCTGGGATTCAGTTTCCTCAAAGATCGGATTGTCCAGATCGATTATGCAGCATCGAAAATTCGTTTCTACTCTGAGTCGCCTTATATCGGGATCCAAAACTCTCCGAACACCGTCAACAAAATTGCAGTCGCCTTTCGCTACGACGAGGGTGTACTCATCGACTCAATCTTCATCAATGGTCAGAAGCTGAAAGCAACTTTGGACACGGGATCGAGCGGGACGTTTGCGCTCACTCCGGAAGGTATTGCAACTCTGGGCCTGGAAGAAGCGACGCAAAATGGCGAGGTACAAAAGTCGGTCGGATATAACGGCGAGTATGAAAGCAAATCCGGCATTCTGAAATCAGTGCGCATCGGCCGCCTCTCAATTGAGTCGGCCCCGGCGGCTTTCTGGCCCGCCGGCAGCGGTCATGACAAAAAGAATTTTCAGGTAAACATCGGCAACGGTTTCTTCAAAGACTATCTGATGACCTTTGATTTTCGCGGCAAGCTGGTGGTCTTCGAGATGCCTGACGACTAGCAGCGCAAGTTGATAGCTTGCGCTACAGGAAGGACTCCTGCGATGAGTGAGTTTGATGATGAACCCGACCAGGAAAAGCGGATTGAAAAACTCAGAGCCCAACTCGAGGAACTAGGCGGTGAAGTTTCCGACAACCCTGAACTTTCGGCTGATCTGGAAGAAGAATTTCTCAAACACATCCTGGCTTTTGAAACCGCCGAACCTTCCACTCTGCTCCAATGGTTGGAAAATGCCGGCCAGGATGTCCCGCCACCCGACGGGCTCGATGATGCTCAACTGCAAACGAAACTCTGGGAAGTAATCAACCGGATGGCTTCGCTGGGAGCTTACTTGCACCACACTAACCATCTCAGCGATCGTGAGTTGTATACCTATCTGTTTGCCGAAGGCCTGCGTGAAGACGCGGTGCTGTTCCCTGAAAATCCCGGTTTTGTTTACGGCCTGGACGTGCTCGGCAGCGGCAGCGAAGAGGACATGCATCTCTACATGAAATATTTTGCGGACGAGGAGTATCGCGCGCGGTGGCTGGCGGATTTTCCCGACTTTGAGATGCCGCCCCACGAAGATCCGCCCTTCGATCGCGACAAGGACCTGCCGAAGTCTCCGCTGGGATGAATGGTCGACAGGATTTACAAAATTCGCAGCGGACTTAAGAGTCCTTATCCTATCTTGTAAATTCTGTTAATCCTGTCAAAGCTTTCAAAAGCTAAGCTGAGATCATCGTCCCAGTGCCCTTATCAGTGAACACCTCAGCCAGCAGAGCATTGCGCGCGGTGCCGTTGATAATGTGCGCGCTGCCGACGCCGCGGCGCAGGAGTTCGATGATGTTTTGCAGTTTCGGAATCATCCCGCCCGTCGCGCTTCCCTTTTGCACCAGCGCTTCCGCTTCATCGGCAGTCAGTCGCGAAAGTTTTGTTTCCGGTTCTCCTGCGCGGAGGTAAATCCCGTCAACATCAGAGAGCAGGACCAGCTTTTCCGCTTTAAGTTGGATAGCTATCTCGGATGCGATCGTATCGGCATTGATATTGAAGACCGTGCCTTCGGCGTCGGCTCCCAAAGATGAAATCACCGGCAGGTAACCATGATCCAGCAGCACCGTCAAAAGGCGCGCATTGATCTCGAGGATGTCTCCCACGTGGCCAAAATCAACGTGCTCGCTCTCACCGGTTTCGCGGTTCACGATTTCTTTCGGCGGCCGGCGCTCGGCATGCACGATGTTTCCATCCACGCCGGATAGTCCCACCGCTTCAACTCCACGGTGACGCAAAGCGGACAGAATGTCGGTATTGATCTTGCCGGCAAAAATCATTTTGGCCATTTCCAAAGTTGCGTCGTCCGTTACGCGCCGGCCTTCGATGATTGTTTGCTCGATCCCCATCACCGCGGCGAGGTCGCTTAGCTGCTTGCCGCCGCCGTGAATCACGCACAGACGGATGCCGACCTGATGCATGAGGGCGAGCTCCTCAGCCAGAGAGATCAGCACCTCGCGATCTTCGGTAACCTTGCCGGACAACTTGACGACAAACGTCTTGCCTTTAAAACGGCGAATGTAAGGCAGAGCTTCACGCAAAAGGTCGAGCCGCAATTGATTGCCAACGTCAGTTGTGTCAGTCATCGGTGTCCTTCTCTAGTAGTTCTGATCAGTTTCTCGCAAAGTCGCAAAGTAAGAACGGGAGACGCAAAGAGTCGCTGTTTTCATCGTTTGCGCCTTGGTTTTCCTTTGCGTCGTTGCGTGAAACTACGGCTCGATCAACCTCTTGAGAATAGCCTTCTGCACATGTAAACGATTCTCAGCTTCATCGATCACGACTGAAGCATGCGAATCGATCACGCCGTCGGTCACGATCACATTCCTTCGCACCGGAAGGCAGTGCATGAAAAGGGCGCTGTTGGAACGGGACATCTTCTGCTCGTCCACCATCCACTTGCCGCGATACGGCGCCCGTTCCGCGATGTCTTTTTCCGGCGCGCCGTAGAAGGCTTTGCTGCCCCAGCTTTTCGCATAGACCACTTCGACGCCGTCGAACGCTGCCTCAACTTTGCTCGTTACACTCACGCTGCCACCAACGTTCGTCGCCTTCTGCCTGATCTCCGCCATTAACTCATCGTCCAACTCGTACCCGTGCGGATGGGCGATGATCAGATCGTGTCCCATCTGGGCCGCCGCCAGCGCAAAACTATTCGGCACCGCCATCGGCAGAGGCTTCGGATGCCAGGCCCAGGTCAGCAGAACTTTCTTACGACCTGCGCCCAGCTTCTCCTGAATCGTCATCATGTCCGCCGACGCCTGGCACGGATGATGCATCGCCGACTCGAGATTAATAATCGGCACCTCAGAATATTTGGCGAAGGCTTTAAGAATAGGATCGGCACGTTCTTCGTCCCAGTTCTTCAAAGCTGCAAACGTCCGCACTCCAATCGCTACTGCATACCGGCCCAGCACGCGCACAAACTCAGCGACATGTTCAGTCTTATCAGCGTCCATCACCGCGCCTTCGCGATGCTCCAGGGTCCAACTCGTGCCGCCTGGTTCGAGCACAACCGCGTTCCCGCCTAACTCGTAGACTCCGATTTGCATCGACGCGCGCGTGCGCAAACTTGGGTTGAAGAAAACCAACGCGATCGAGCGCCCAGTCAGCGGCTGTGATTGATCGTCGCCTTGCTTAAACAGCCGAGCCGAGTCAATCAGTTGACCCAACTCATCTTTCGACAATTGTGCGGTTGAAAGAAAGTGCATGCGCGATCTTGCGGCTCTGCCGCTCCACAGTGCGGAAAGGCTTGCCTTTCCGTCGCAACCCATCAATGGTTTTCGCCGAGGCTTTAGCCTCGGCGAACTCTCTAGACACGGCCTGCCGGTAAGGCAGAGCCTTACCGCACTGGCATGGCGGCAAGCCGCTTGCTCAATCTTTGCTGACCACCTGAACCAGCGCGTCGACAAAGAGATCGACATCTTCACGCTTAAGACATAGGGGCGGCAGCAAGCGCAAGACCTTTGGATCGCTCGATGTGCCGGTGATGATCTTGTGTTCCAGCAAAGCTTCGTGAACTGGCTTTGCTTTGTCCGCAAACTCGAGTCCAAGCAGGAACCCCCGGCCATGAACATTCACAACCTGCTCGACTTCTTTCAGGCGCTCGCGCAAATAGGCTTCAACCGTCCGCACGTTCTCCAGCATTCGATCAGTTTCGATCGCTTCCAGCGTCGCCGTCACCGCGGCCATTGCGATCATCCCGCCGCCGAACGTCGTCCCCAGATCGTTCTCTTTAATGTGCGAGGCAATCTCATCGGTCAACAGGCACGCGCCAACGGGCACGCCGCTTCCGAGCGCCTTTGCCAGCGTAATGATGTCTGGTACAACTCCGTCGCTCGCCGTGCTGCCCGCGAAAAACCAATCGCCGGTGCGACCGGCTCCGGTTTGCACTTCGTCGTAAATCAAGACGATGCCGCGCTCGTCACAAAGTTCGCGCATGGCGCGATGGAACGAAGGCGGAGCATCTCGCACGCCGGCCATCGACTGAATTGGTTCGAGCATGATCGCGGCGACAGATTCGTCGGCGACACCGCGCACTGAATCTATATCACCAAACTCCGCTTGCACATGGCCGGGAACATTCGGTTTGCCGATCTCGCGATACTTACCCAGGAAGGTGGCGCTGATCGCGTCGGCAGTGCGTCCATGAAAACCACCGCTGAAGGTAACGATCCTCTCGCGGCCGGTCGACATGCGCGCCATGCGCATCGCGTTTTCGTTCGCTTCCGTGCCAGAGTTACAGAAGAAGGCCCTGGTTAGCGAATCGGGGGCAATGGAAACTAGTTTTTCGGCAGCACGGGCGCGCGCTTCCGAATAAACCAGGTTCGAGTAAAAGAGCAACTTCTCTGTCTGCA
>Ga0070698_100000937_pt1 | contig 31936 bp, 25 predicted proteins | sample KBSK1502metaG_FD_65477 | JGI IMG/M metagenome (GOLD analysis project Ga0070698, IMG submission 65477) | Corn, switchgrass and miscanthus rhizosphere microbial communities from Kellogg Biological Station, Michigan, USA - KBS K1-50-2 metaG | ecosystem: Host-associated > Plants > Roots >... | reverse complement strand
GTAGTGCAACTCTTCGCAGTTCGCGATCAGCTCGCCGAGCCGCGAGCGCAGCTCGCTCGCCGGGTACGCTTCGTCGGCTCCATAGGTCGCCTTCGCACCTTCGAGGCCGGCGCGCCTGCCATCCCATGTCTCCATTTCCGGATCGCGCGGCCGCACGAACATCACGATGCGCTCGCTCTGGGCGCCGGGCCGCAGCACGAGCGTGGTCTCCGGCTCGACGAAGCCCGTCAGATACACGAGGTCCGAGATTTGTCGAAACGGATGAAACGAATCCCCGTTGCGAAGCCGCTCCGGCAACGATCGTACGACCGCGACGCCATTGGGCCCGATCGCTTGCATATACGCATCGCGCCGAGCCGCATAGACCGTCGGATCGAACATTGGATGGGTATACCGCGAGATTAGCGTCGCGACACGCGACGGGCCAACGCGAGCGGAACGGCAAGCGCGACTAGCGCGATCAGGTCTGTCGGATCGGCGGCGAGGCGCACCTTGACGAGGCCCGGCATCGCCGCACCATCGATCAGCGCGAACGCGGCGCGAAACGGCCACTGCAATACGGCAAGCGCGATGCGATATCCCTCGCCGGCGGTCGCGGAGAGCTTGATCGCGATGAACACGATCGCGGTCGCGATCGTTGCGCCGATGATCGTCGCCATGCCGCGGCGAAAGCCGACTTGCTCGCAGATCGCAGCAAGCAGCAGCGGAAAGAACACGAGCCCGGCGAAGTCCGACAGTTTGCCGGTGACCCAGCCGGGATACTCCGCCTTGAGGTAGTGATCGTTGATGATGAGCAGCGCGATCGCGGCGATCGGAATCGGCGCCGCGAGCGTGCGCGAGGCGATCATAGCCGGCGGATGATATGCCGGAAACCGACAGCGCTGTACGAACGCAACGCGGCGCTACCTCGTGAGGATCCGCTCGCGCGAGAATTCAATCCCCACGTGGGCGCAACGTCGACGCGTTCGTCCCTGAGTGAAATCACCCGCCACGAAAAAGCGTACGACGAAGAGCTCGGCGACGAAGAGAGCGGCCACGAAGAAGGCGGCACGGACGAAGCCGCGACCGACACCGCGACCGACACCACAGGTCGCTCGCGTGATCGACGACCATCCGCAGTACCGCGAGCTCCTCGAAAACCTGAAACCGGGGTGGCATGCAAGCGGACTGCTTCTCGTCACGAAGCCGGGTGAGCTCGACGAGGAGATGTCCGCCTGGCTGATGGGTCGCGGCGCGGCGCCGCTCGATGGGACGCACCGCGTTCGGCGACCTCTTCGCGCATCGGTGCACCGAACGACAACGAGTGCTATGCGTTTGTGCCCATCGAGCGTTCAGCGTGTCGACTGGCGCGTGCAGCAGGCGATCTTGATTCAGACCTGACGCCCTACGTCGGCCCAGTCACCGTCATCGTTACGTCGGTGCCCTCGGGCGGCGCGTCGGCATCGCCTTCGGTGAGGAGCCAGATCGTGCCGCTGATCTCGACCGGGTCGACCGTCGCGCGCCGGATCACGAGCTCGAAGTCTTCGACGCATGGATCGGTCGTGCAGTCGAGCCACGCATCGACGTAAAGGTTCGACCCATTCGTCGAGCCCTTCAGGATCGCGACACCGGTATCGTTTTGCAGATCCGGATGCGTGATGCCGTGAAGCTCGAGCGTCACCCCATTCACCTGCGCGGGCGGCGTCATGAAGATGGTCGCCTGCACCGAGCCGAGCAGGCCATCGAACGGGCCCGCGCCGTGCAGCTCGGCGTGGATCAGATAATGGATCTCGGTCGCCTGATCGCTCAGCGTGAACGCGGCGACATCATAGTGATTCGGGATCGACCAGCCGCTTTGTTGCTGCGTCGCGATCGATGCAACGACTCCCGCGACGAGAAGGATCCGAACCAGGCGCATCAAGCGCTAGCGTAGCGGAACCAGCGTCGATGCTGCGGCCTGCGCGGCCTGGAACAGGAGCTCGACGCGCGGCTCGCTCGCTTGCGCGCGGATGACGACCGTCTCGCTCTCGTCGATCGGGACGGCGTAGAAGATCTGCCGCCACTGCTTGCCCTCGCGCTCGTACGCGCACTCGGTAAACGCCATGTCGCCTAGCTTGCCCTGGTTGACAAGGCGTTGATATGGCGCGGGATTGATCACGATTTGATCGGCGGGGACGGCCTGCGGCAAGAATGCGATGAACTCGTTGCGACCCTCGAGCGCGTGGAGCTCGAACAGCGGATCGGTATCGCCGGGACGCGCCGGCACGAGCACGACGCCGACCGGGAGCTCGCACATCATGCCGGTCGCGATCGCGGACCACTCGACGTGGGGCAGACCCGTGTCGATCTTGAGGAAAACCGAATCGAGCGAGACGCCTTCGGCGAGCTCGAGCAAGGGTCCGCCATCACCGAACTGCGCGAGCCGCGCCGAGATCCACTTCCCCTCGCCGCGTGCTTCGACATCGCCAGGAGTGATGCGCACGACCTCTCGGTCGCCACGCTGCATGACCAGCTCTCGATCCTCCGTCACCATCACCCGCAACGCCGCCGACGGAGAGAGCAAAAAGCCATAGCCACCAATCCCATACGTTGCTTGCATGGCCGGACCTTATTGATGGGTAGTCACGAACGCAAGCGGAAAGCTCGCCGCCACCGACGCCGATTCACTGCGACGAGGGCCGCTAGCATAACGGCGATGAATCCCGACGGGTTGCCGCCCGACGTGCATCCATAGCAGCCGTAATAGTAGTGGCCCTCGTCGTCGTAGGGTTGGTCGTCGCCATACGGGTTGTCGACGCTCTCGCACGTGGCCAATGTCGTCTCGCTGTAACTCGCGCCGTTCTCGCGCAGGTTGCCAATGTAGAGATCGATGAGCGCGATGTCGGCCGCGATGTCTGGATCCTCGTGCGTCGCGTTCCAGGTCACCGCGTTGCCGCGCGTTGCCTGCAGCGCGGCGACCGCGCAGTTGTAGTTCGTCTCCTGCGTCGCGTAACGCAAGCCGAGGAACACGTTGTACATCGCGTAGCGCTCCGCCATCTCGGGCGCCGAGAGATAGGTGTCGGCGGGCGTCTCGGCCGGATTGCCCGCGTACGAGAGCGTGACGGTCTGCGTGAGCGTCTCGGTCGAATTCGGGAGTCGGTACGTCAGCTTGAGGTCGGCGACTTTGCCGTCGTTCGTGCCGCTCGGCGTCAGCTTGATGAACAGCATGCTGCCGCCGCCGCGACGACCACCTTCGGGAGTTTGCGTCGTGCGGCTCGCGACGAACACCGCGGGAATCGACATCGAGCCCGAGCGCGACGTTTGCGTCCACAGCGTCGAGCCCACGATCTCGCCAAAGGTCCAACCGCTGCCGGCGGTCGCTTCGATGCGAATGCCGAGCGCGAGCGGCTGCACGAAGTAATCGAGCTCCTGCGTGAAGACCTCGCTCGCTGCGGCCGCGTCTTCGAGGAAGTAGAAGTTGCCGGCGCCGTGCTCGGCGAGCCCACGCATGAGCGTGACATCGAAGTCGAGACCGACGCCGATCGTCGTCAGGCCGATGCCCTCCTCGACGAAACCATCGGCCATGCTGATGATCTGCGCGTCGTCGGTGACGCCCGCCGTCGCCATGCCATCGGAGAGGAAGATGACGCGGTTCTGGCGATCGCTCGTGAGTGATGAGCTAACGAGCGAGAAGCCGGTGCGTAGGCCTTCGTAGATGTTCGTCGCGCCGCGCGGCTGCAGCGCATCGACGAGCGTGTGCAGTCGCGCGCGATCGAGCGTGTCGGCAAACGGCGCGAGCACATCGACGCGGTCGTCGAACTGCACGAGCGCGATGCGATCGGTATCGGCGAGGTTATCGATCAGCGTGTGAAGGCCGGCTTTGACCTTCTCGAGCCGTTGGTCGTCCCACATCGAACCGGAGTGATCGACGACGACGGCGAGGTTGAGCGGCTTGCGCGTGATCGTCGTGGGATCGACGTTCGTGTTGACCGCGATCTGCAGCGTCGCTTGATGCGCGCCGGTGAGCCAATCGCGACCGACCGACACGCCAGGCGTCAGGCACAGCGTGTCGCTGCATGCCGGCGGCTCGACGTAGTGCTCGTTGAAAAATCCGTTCGCGTCGAGCGTCTCGGGGCCGGGCACGCCGCCGTTTTCGAGGATGCCGCGGAACTCACCGATGTCCTGCTGGCCGCCGAAGCTGACGCCGCCGCCGCCATCGGCGCTTGTGTTGCTGCCGGAATCGCTGCTGTTGCCAGCGCATGCCGTGATCACGAAGATGAGCCAGAGGCGTTTCATGCCTCGCACTTCAGCAACGGGGGTGCCGCGCGCACACATGCAGTTCCGCGCGCCTAATCACCGCGAGATGCGGCGCGATCCGGCAATCGCGACATCGATGTCGTAGGATGCGCCCGCCATGCGCCGCCTCGCACTGCTTCTGATCTTCATTGCTTGCAAGCAAACCACGCCCGATCGCGCAACGCCGACGACGCCACCGCCACCGCCGCCGCCCGTCGCTGCGGTCGCCGATGCCGCGGTGCCGGCGCCTGTCGCCGTCCCCGATGCGGGGCCGCCACCGCCGAAATTCCGCACCGACAAATCGGACTACGACATCGATCCGGCGCTCGCCGGCACGAGCAAGACCTATATGGTCGCGGCCGAAGACGCGTACGCCGCGAACGTTGGCAAGGATGTGCTCGCGAAGGGCGGCAATGCGGCCGATGCGGCGGTCGCGACTGCATTCACGCTCGCCGTCACGCGCCCGACCGCCGGCAACGTCGCAGGCGGCGGCTTCGCGATGGTGCGCACCGGCAAAGGCAAAGGTATCGCGCTCGACTTTCGCGAGGTCGCGCCCGCCGCCGCGACGAGCGACATGTTCGACAGAGCAGAACCGAAGGCATCGCTGATCGGCATGAAGGCCGTCGGTGTGCCGGGCAGCGTCGCGGGCCTTTGGGAGCTGCACAAAAAATACGGCAAGAAGAAGTGGGCCGACCTGCTCGCGCCCGCGATCAAGTACGCAAAGGACGGCTATCAGGTCACGCCGTATCTGACCGAGGCGATCAAGCGCCGGCAGAAATTCGCGCCGTTCTCCGGCGCGCTCGCCGAGATGTTCGTGCCCGGCGGCAAGCCGCTAGAGCCCGGCACGCTCGCGAAAAATCCCGAGCTCGGCGTCGTGCTCGAGCGCATCGCCGCAAAAGGTCCCGATGGTTTTTACAAGGGCGAGACGGCCGCGGCGCTCGCCGACGCAATGAAGAAAGACGGTGGCCTCATCACGGCCAAGGACCTCGCGAGCTACAAGGCGATCTGGCGCGAGCCGATTCGGTTTACGTATCGCGGCAAGAAGTTCATGACGATGCCGCCGCCATCGTCGGGCGGTGTCGTGCTCGCGATGACCGCGAACATGCTGCGCTCCACCGATCTCGGCAAGCTCGGCTGGCACTCGACCGAGCACGTGCGACGCATCGTCGAGGTGTGGCGCCGCGGCTACGCGATCCGCAACGAGGTCCTCGGCGATCCGAAGTACGTCAAGAACATGCCGATCGCAAAGCTGACATCACAAAAGGAAGCCGACAGACTCGCCGCGACGATCACGGACCGCGCGACGCCATCCAAAGATGTACCCGCGCTGATCGAAGGCAAGCACACAACGCATTTCTGTGTCGTCGATAACAAGGGCATGGCCGTCGCGATCACGACGACGCTCAACACGTCGTTCGGCAACGGCGTGATGGTGAGCGGCATGCTGCTCAACAACGAGATGGACGACTTCGCGACGAAGCCCGGCCAGCCGAACGTGTTCGGTCTCGTGCAAGGCGCGGCGAACAAGATCGAGCCCGGCAAGCGCATGCTGTCGTCGATGTCGCCGACGATCGTCGAGGATGAAAAGGGCGAATTGTTCATGGTCGTCGGCGCGCAAGGTGGACCGCGCATCATCACGGCGGTGTGGCAGGCGATGTCGAACGTGATCGACTTCGGCATGGCCGCCGATGCCGCGATCATGGCGCCGCGCTTTCACCATCAGCACCTGCCCGACGAGATCGTCTTCGAGGACGAATCGATCACGCGCGAGGTCGATGAAGCGCTGCGCGGCCTCGGCTACATCACAACGTGGAACAAGCCCGATCGCGTGCTCGGTTCCGCGAACATGATCGTGCGCACGAAGACGGGCTGGGCCGGTGCGGCCGACCACCGCGGTAGCGGCGCCGCGGTCGGCGATTAGAACGCCCACGTGATGCCGCCGAGGTAGCGATCGCGCACGGCACCGCCGTGAACATCGACCGACCACGACGCGTAGCCATCGAGCGAAAACTTCGGCGAGATGTGGAGCTGCACGAGCGGCAGCGCGCGGTAGCCGAGCGATTGGATCGAACCAATGCTGAACGTGCTCGTCAGTGGGATCGACATCTCCGGCGGCTCCGACGTGCGATGCGGAACGGCCAGGCCCGCGCCGAGGTGCACGCTGACGAGCGATGAGGGTTCCCACGCGAGGCCCGCGCTCGCGCTCGCGGTCAGCATGCCGCGCGCCATCAGCGAGCTGAATTCCCAATCGAGTGCGCCGGCACCGATAAAGCTCAACGTCGGCGACGCCCACGCTCGCACGGCGGCACCGGCGTCGACCGTGCCGACCCACGACTCGACGGTGCTGTAGCCAAGACCTGTCAGGCCGGCGCGCGGGATCAGCTCAAGCGAGCCGGCTTGCCCGAAGCGATACGCAAACGCCGGCATCGGCACCGCCCACGTCAATCGATCGGTAATGCCGTACGTTAGACCGCCGCTGCCGGTGAACGACCGCTCGAGCGTTTCGGTGGTTTGCGTGTCGCTGGTCGTCTCGCGCGTCTGCAGCGGCGACGGGCCCCAGATCCGCGCGGGGCCAGTCGTCACGCCCGCTGCGATCTGCAGGATCCACCATCCCTTCGGCGACGACGACGCGCTGTCGATCGGCGAAACACCTTTGACGGCGATCGCCGGCGTCCCCGAGAGCTGGAGGTCGCCTTCGGCAACTTTGATCGTCTCGCCGGAACGCACGGCGACTTGTTTGGCCCACACGCGGGTGCCTTCACTCCGGCGAACGAGGTATTGCCCCGGCGCGACGGCGAGGCGCAGCGTGCTCGTGCTCGGCGGTGCCTCGGCAATGACGAGGCCACTGTCGAGGTGCACGACTTGAAGCAGCGCGCGCGGCGCGAGGATCTCGAGCGCGCTCGCCGATCCGCGCGTCGATGCGAGCACGATGTCTTGTCGGCCGCGCATATCGATGTCGAAGCTCGGATGTTGCGGCGTCGGCGCGAGCATCGCTGTGTCGCGCACGGTGCGCTCCTTCGCGTAATCGAATGCTTCCTGCAGCGTGATGTCGCCGTCGCGGCCGATGTCGGCGGCGCCGAGCAGACCCGCCGTGAAGTGATGCGTGAAGAACGAGCCCTTCACCGCATCCGCTTCGTGCGCGTTTTCGAGCCCGGCACTCGATGCGATGAGCGCGGTGCCTTCGGTCGCAACGTTGAGTAGATCGATCGGATCGAGCGGCGGCCCGACGCTGAGCCCTTTGGTGCTCGTCCATTCGCCGCCGCGGCACGTATCGAGAATGCCGACGCGGATGCGCGCGTTCATGCGCGCGAGTCGTTCGCGCACGTCGGTGATCGCGAGCGTCTCGCCGTGCGGAAACAGCGACCTGCCATCCGAGTGCCCCGAGTAATAGAACAGCACGAGCCCGCCGCCGCCGGCGGCGCGCGCTTGCTCGTCGATCTCCTGCAGCAGCGCGAGCAGCTCGCGCGGGTGCGGATCGAGCAGCACGCGAACATCGGCGAAGTCGCCCACGCGACGCAGCACCTCCGACATGCGCTTCGCATCGGCATGCGCAAAGCGCAGCGGCTGGTGACCGGGCGGTGGCTCGTTCGCGCCAACGACGATCGCGACGCGTCGCAGATGCGGCACCGCATCCGGTGCAGCGTGCGCGATCGTGATCGCGGTGAACGCGAGGCCGAGGATAAGGATCTTGATCATTCTCGCGTCTCCTTCGTGAACACGTATTGCAGCGCCCACACATCGGCGCGTTGCGTTTGCAGGTCGATCGCGCGCACCACCGACGCTTGATCGAGCGTCGATGCGCTGAGCAGCACCGCGATGCGCTCATCGCCGGGCTCGTCATCGACGACGAGCGTGAACGGCAGCACTTCATCGAGACAGGGGCCGTCGAACGCCTGCGTCCACTGATCGCGATCGCGAACGAGCACGACGACCCTTGTCATCGCTTCACACGCGAGGCGCAGTGCGAGCGTATCGCGCGGCCGGATCGCATCGCTGCCGTTCCACACGCTAAGCCGGCCATCGCGCCTGAGCAGCACCTGCACGGCAGGTGCGCTCTTCGTCGCGACATACGCGGGCCGCGAGTCGCGCCGCCACACGAGCAGCACGAGCGCGAGCGCCAGTGCCGCGAATGCGAACGCGATGACAAATCGTCGCCTCGGGCGCGCGACCGGCAATGCGAACGGACGCGCATCGAGCTCGCCGAGGTGGGCGAGATACGCGCTGCAGCGCTCGCACTCCGCGACATGCGCCTGCACATCCGGCGAGGGCTCGGCCCAGTGCAGATCGAGCGCGAACGTCGAGTAACGATGCTCGTCGGTCACACGTGCTCCTTTCTCATGCGTTCGTCAAAGCGCTCCAAGAGCCTGCGCACGGTGCGCTCGGAGACGTTCAGCACGTGCGCCGCTTCGGGCTGCGTCAACGCATCGACGCGGCACAACACGGCGGCCGCAAGCTCGTCGTCAGGTGTGTCGCTGCCGATGCGCGCGAGCACGGAGCGCGCCTCGATCGCCGACACCGCGCACGTCGATGGCGCATCGACGGCCGCATCGATCGGCCTGCGCCGGCGTTCGCGCAGCATATCGATCGCGATGCGCGTGCTCGTGCGATACAGCCAGGCGAGCACGACGCGCGGCTCCGCGGTTTCGGCGAGCGACGGCTCCGAGCGCAACAGGCGCAGAAACGTCTCCTGCGTCGCATCTTCGGCGGCACTCGTCTCGCCAAGCAGCCTTCTGCACTTCGCGCGCACGGGTGCGACGAAAAGACGATAGGCGGCTGGCAAACCCGAGTCGGTCACGGGAGAGTTCCGTATCGACCGCCCTTGGGCGGAGATGGATGCTCTTGACGCGGTCAACGATGGATAAACGTCGCAGCGTCACCGATCCGGCCACAGCGAATGACTTTCAGCGTGTTTTTCTCGGCTCCTCGTTTACCACATGCACGGTGCGCGTCGGGTATGCGAATGATGTCTTGGCTTTCTCGACGACATCCATGAAGCCGAGCAGCACTTCTTGCCGCCACGTGCGGAACTGCGCCATCTCGATCGTCGTGAACCAGCACATGATCTCGACGTCGAGCGATGAATCGGCGAATTGCTGAAAGCGCACGATGATCTCGTCGCGCCAGATGCCGGGATGCTCGCGCAGCACGCGCTCGAAGCCTGCGAGGCACTCGCGCATCTGCGTGGCCGTCGTTTCGTAGACGAGGTTGAGGATTACCGCGAGGCGGATGCGATCGCGCTCGGCATAGGTCTCGATGCGCATGTCGGCGACCTTGCCGTTTGGTAGCGACACGATCGTGCGATCGAGCGTGCGCACGCGCGTCGAGCGCAGCCCGACGAGCTCGACCGTGCCCAGCACGGTGTCTTCGATCTTGACGAAGTCTCCCTCGCGAAACGGTTGGTCGAAGCCGATTGCGACGGCACCGAAGATGTTCTCGACGGTTTTTTGCGCGCCGAACGCGAGCGCGACACCGCCGATACCGAGACCAGCGAGCAGCGATGCGACCGGCAAGCCGAGACTGCTCATGAAGCCGATGCCCGCGATCACGATCACCATGATCTTCATGATGCGCGACATCAGCGAGAGCAGCTGGCGCGAGCTCGGCCGCGATGCCGCCCACGGCGCGCGTCCCATGTGCATCGCCATGACATCGATCGCGCGCAACGCGCCCCACACGAGCGCGAGCGCGAACACCGCGAGCAGGATCGCGCTCGTCAGATGCTTTGCGCGCTCGTGAAGCTCGAGCGTGAGCACGCCGATGCGCGCGAGACCGATCGATGCGAGCAAGCGCAGCGGCGAGCGCAGGCGCTTGACGAGATCATCGTCGAGCGTGGTTTCGGTCTGGCCGGCGGCGTGCTGGGCGATCCAGATGACGAGGGCGGCACCGGCGCGCCCGACGATCCAGGCAGCGGCGAGAATGACCACGAGACCGATCCATTGCCAGTACGCGAGATCACCGGGCCCCATGAGGAGCAACGGCTTAGGCATCCAGTCGGCAAAACTCATGGCGCGCACGATACTCCGTTTCTCGGTGGCCACGCGGACGTCACACTGCCGTCACGCGGATCGTGCTAAGGCTCGATCATGAGCGGCTTGGTCCTGGTCATTGAAGACGAGGTCGATCTCGCGACCACGCTCGAGTACAACCTTCGCTCGGAAGGGTTCAAGACGCGCGTCGCGCACAACGGCCGCGATGGCTTGACGGCAGCGACGAGCGATCCGCTACCGGACGTGATCATCCTCGATCTCATGCTGCCTGATCTGAGCGGCACCGAGATCTGTCGGCGACTGCGCGAGCAGGATCGCACGCGCGAGATTCCCGTCATCATGTGCACGGCAAAGGGCGAGGAGATCGATCGCGTCGTCGGCTTCGAGGTCGGCGCAGATGATTACGTCGTCAAGCCGTACAGCGTGCGCGAGCTCGTGCTCCGAGTTCGCACGCAGCTGCGCCACCGCGCGCCGCGCACGGAGCCCGAGGCGACGGTGATTCGCTTCGGCCGGCTCGAGATCGATCGCGATGCGCATCGCGCGTGGGTCGACAAATCCGAGGTCGCGCTGACCGCACTCGAGTTTCGCCTCTTGCATGCGTTCATGTCGCGCCGCGGTCGCGTGCAGAGCCGCGATGCGCTGCTCTCCGATGTCTGGGGCATCGATGCCGATGTCACGACGCGCACCGTCGATACGCATGTGAAGCGTCTGCGCGAAAAGCTCGGCGATGCCGGCGCGTATATCGAGACGTTGCGCGGCGTCGGCTATCGGTTCAAGAGCGATCCCGACGAGGCCGATGCATGACGTTGGCGCTGTGGGCGCTCGCACTCGTCATCGTGACGGCGCTTGTCACCACCGCGATCATGCGCAGGCGCATTCGCCGGCTCGCGATCGCGACGCGTGATGTGGTTCGCGATCCTTCGCGGCGCGTCTTGACCGCAGCGACAGGCGAGACGCGCGAGCTCGCGGAATGGATCGACGCGCTCGCAGAAGATGCCGAGCGCAGTCGCGACGCGCTCTCTCACGAGCGCACGCTGCTCGCATCGGTCGCCGATGCAGTCACGCAAGGCGTCGTCGCGATCGACGGCGAGCGTCGCATCGAGATGCTCAACGATGCGGCGCGCCGAATGCTCGGCGTGCAGAGCTCGCTCGTCGGCGAGCCACTGCTCGAGTTCGTGCGCGTGCCCGAGCTCGCCACACTCGTCGATCGTCCCGACGATGCAACGGCGGAGGTCCAGCTGCCGAATGGACCGCGCACGCTGATCCGCGCCGCGCGTACGTGGGGCCGCGCCGGCCGCGTGTTGCTGCTCGAAGACGTGACGAAGGTGCGCCGGCTCGAGACGGTGAGACGCGATTTCGTCGCGAACGTCTCGCACGAGCTGCGCACGCCGGTCGCCGTGATTCGCGCGAATGCCGAGACACTGCTCGCCGGCGCCAAAGACGATCCGCAGATGGCACCGCGCCTCATCGACGGGCTCCATCGCAATGCCGAGCGCCTCGCCCGCATCATCGCTGACCTGCTCGATCTATCGCGCCTCGATGCCGGCCAGTACCGCCTCGACATCAGCGCGGTGCCGGTGAAATCGGTGACCGAGCAGTCGATGTCGGCGGTGGAGCTGCAGGCCCAGAAGCGCGGCGTCACGGTCGACGTCTCGATCCCCGACTCGCTCGCGGTGCGCGCCGATCCGAAGGCGCTCGATCAGATCCTGGTTAATCTGATCGATAACGGCATCAAGTACACGGCGGCCGAGGGGCACGTGTGGGTCGAAGCCCGCGAGACCGGCGATGCCGTGCGCATCGAGGTGCGCGACGATGGCCCCGGCATCGCCGATAAACACCGAGCGCGCGTGTTCGAGCGGTTCTATCGCGCAGACCCCAGCCGCACGCGCGAAGCGGGTGGCACGGGACTCGGCCTATCGATCGTTAAACACCTGGTTGAAAGTATGGGTGGCCAAGTCGGTGTCGAACCGAACAATCCATGCGGTAGCATCTTCTGGTTGCGCCTCCCGCGCGCCACGACGACTCGAGCCGCATGAAGGCAATCCATACAAACAAAGAATTCGACGCCGAGCTCCGCACCGTGCGCGAGCGGTTGTGTCAGATGGGCAAGAAGTGCGAGCAGCAGATCACCGCTGCGATGAAATCGCTCGGCGAGCGCGATGACGAGCTCGCGAAGAACGTGCTCGAAGCCGATGAGAAGATCGATCAGGACGAGCGCGAGATCGACGAGCTCGTGCTGCAGATCCTCGCAACGCGCCAGCCGGTCGCCTCGGACCTGCGCTTCCTCACGATGGCGCTGAAGTTCGTCACCGACCTCGAGCGCATCGGCGACAACGCGCAGAACATCGCGAAGCGCACGCTCGAGCTCAATCACCTGCCGCCGCTCGAGGGCGCGCCGGATCTCGGGCCGCTCGCGAGCCTCGCGCAGAAGAATCTCAACGCCGCGCTCGACGCGTTCGTCGCGCGCGATGCCGATCGCGCCACCGCCGTGATCCAGGCAGATCGCGAGATCGATAAACGCAACGCGAGCCTGTTTGCCGAGCTGCTCGCGCACGTCGCGACCGATCCCGCGAGCGTCACGCGCGTGCTGCCGCTGTGCTCGGTGTGTCGCTACCTCGAGCGCATCGGCGATCACGTCAAAAATCTCGCCGAAGAGATCGTGTACATGGTGCGCGCGCAAGACGTTCGCCATCTCCCGCCGCCGAAGCCGTCGAATTAGGCACTTGCTGGATCCGCTGTAAGTCCCAGCGCGCCATCGCGTTCGTCAGGCATGCGGCACATGATCCTGGTTTCGCTCGCGCTTGGGTGTGGTGGCAGTAAGCACGCGATGTCGCCGATGGCGGAATACGCGAGCGGCGCGCCGATGGCGTACGAGCCGACGGCGGGCAATTCCGAGCAATACACCGATTACGGCAAGAACCCGTGGGTCAAGACCTCGGAGGATCGCTTCTCGACGTTTGCCGCGGATGTCGATACCGCGTCGTACACGATCGCGCGGCGCAAGCTGCAAGAAGGCACGCTGCCGCCGCAGCCGTCGGTGCGCGTCGAGGAATGGGTCAACTACTTCTCGTACAGCTTTCCGCCGGCGGAGCGCGGTCCGTTCTCTGTCGTGATGGACGCCGCGCCACATCCGTTTGCCGCCGATCGTCACATCCTGCGCGTCGGCGTCGCGACAAAGGCGAAGACCGTCGGTGAGCGTAAGCCCTCCGCGCTCGTGTTTCTCGTCGACGTCTCGGGCTCGATGAATTCGAACGACAAGCTCGAGCTCGCGAAGAAGGCGCTGCACATCCTGACTGACAACCTCAGCGAGAAGGATGCCGTCGCGCTCGTCACGTATGCCGGCGATAGCCGCGTGATCCTGCCGATGACGTCGATCGATCACAAAGATCGCATTCACAAGGCGATCGATAATCTGCGCTCCGGCGGCTCGACCGCGATGGCGAGCGGCATCGATACAGCCTACGAGCTCGCAACGAAGTGGGTGCGCCCCGGCGGCATCTCGCGCGTCATCGTGCTCTCGGATGGCGATGCCAACGTCGGGCCGCACTCGCATCAAGATTTGCTCAACATCATCGCGAGCCGCGCGAAGCAAGGCGTCGCGCTGTCGACGATCGGCTTTGGCATGGGCAACTACAAAGACACGATGATGGAGCAGCTCGCCGACAAGGGGAACGGCAACAACTACTACATCGATTCGCTCGATGCCGCGAAGCGAGTGTTCTCCGAGCAGCTCACCGCGACGCTCGAAGTGGCCGCGAAAGACGTCAAGCTCCAGGTCGAATTCGATCCCGAGCGCGTCGCACGCTATCGCCTGATCGGTTACGAGAACCGCGACGTCGCCGACAAAGACTTCCGCAAAGATGACGTCGCGGCCGGGCAAGTCGGCTGGGGTCATCAGGTCACCGCGCTGTACGAGCTCGAGCTGACCGCCGCCGCGAAGGCGCGCCCCGCTCCACTCGGCACGGTTCGCATTCGTCACAAGCTCCCCGACGCCGACACGGCGACCGAAGCTGCCTTCGAGATGAAGGGTGGCCCCGCGCCATCGCTCGCGAAGGCATCGCCGGATCTGCGCTTCGCGTTCGCGGTCGCCGCGTTCGCGGATGTGCTGCGCGGCGGTGCCGAGTGGTCGCTCGAAGATATTCGCGCGCACGCCGCGGCAGCCGCAGGCAACGATAAGGATCGCACCGAGCTCGTGTCGCTGATCGATCGCGCTCGCTCGCTGCGCGGGCCGACGAAGCACATCGCGACCGAGCCGAACAAGGCCGCCGTCGCGCGCTGACACCATGCACTGGTGACGGCTTGGCGAGGAAGTTGTCGTCGGCACGCGACAAGATTTCACGAATTCGTGCAGACCTCCGCGACGTTGGCTGCGTCGGAGGAAAACAAATGCGCACAACCCTGGCCGCCGTCCTGTTCGGAACAACGCTGTTAACCGCTGGTTGCAAGAAGAAGAGCGAGTACGAAGGGCCGCTCAAGTATGACCAGGCGCAGCATGAACAGGCCGTCGGTACCGCAACGGCCGGATCGGCGGCGATGGCAATGCCGGCTCCGGCCGACCCCGTTGGTGGGGAGGCCTACAAAGACTGGGGCAAGAACCCCTGGGTCGAGGCCAAGAAGGACCACCTGTCGACGTTCGCGGCGGATGTCGACACCGCCTCGTACACGCTCGCGCGGCGCAAGCTCGAAGAGGGCACGTTGCCGCCGCCGGCCGCCGTGCGCGTCGAAGAGTTCGTCAATTACTTCCGCTATGCGTTCCCGGCGCCGGCCGCGAATTCGCCGTTCTCCGTGATCATGGAAGCGGCGCCGTCGCCGCTCGCGCCGGGTCGTCACGTCGTGCGCGTTGGCGTCGCCACCAAAGCGAAGTCGACGCTCGAGCGCAAGCCGGCGCACCTCGTGTTCCTCGTCGATGTGTCGGGCTCGATGAGCTCGCCCGATAAGCTCGGTCTCGCGAAGCAGGCGCTGCGCATTCTGACGAACAACCTCACCGAGAACGACACGGTCTCGCTCGTCACGTACGCCGGCGACACGCGCGTCGTGCTCGCGCCGACGAGCGCGGAGCACAAAGATCGGATCCTGTCGGCGATCGAGCAGCTGCAGTCCGCGGGCTCGACCGGCATGGCATCGGGCATCGATCTCGCCTACCAGCAGGCGATCTCGAACATGAAGCCGGGCCACATCTCGCGCGTGATCGTGCTCTCCGACGGCGATGCGAACGTCGGTCCACACACGCACGAAGAGATGCTGAAGATCATCTCGGGGCGCGCGAAGGAAGGCGTCACGCTGTCGACGATCGGCTTTGGCACCGGCAACTACAAGGACGAGCTCATGGAACAGCTCGCCGATAAGGGCAACGGCAACAACTTCTACATCGACTCGCTCGATCAGGCCAAGCGCGTGTTCCAGCAGCAGCTGACCGCGAATCTCGAGGTCGTCGCGAAGGACGTCAAGCTCCAGGTCGATTTCGATCCCGCGATGGTCGCGCGCTATCGCCTCGTCGGTTACGAAAACCGCGACGTCAAGGACGAGCAATTCCGCGACGACAAGGTCGATGCCGGCGAGATCGGCGCAGGTCATCAAGTCACCGCGCTCTACGAGCTCGAGCTCACCGCGCAAGGCAAGCAGGCGCGCGCGCCGCTCGGCTCGATCCGCATTCGCCACAAGACGCCGAACGGCACGCAAGCGACGGAGAGTGCGTTCCCGATGATCGGCGGCCCGGCGGCATCGTTTGCGAATTCGTCGGTCGACTTCCGCTTCGCGTTTGCAGTCGCCGCATTCGCCGATGTCTTGCGCGGCGGCCAAGACGCAGAGCACTGGTCGCTCGCCGCGATTCGCGACATGGCGAAGTCCGCCGCCGGCGACGATAAGGATCGCCAGGAATTCGTCGGGCTGATCGAGCAGGCGATGCGTCTGCGCGGTCGCGCGAGCTAACGCTTCGCTTCGACGACAGGCCGCGGTCGCGCGATCGCGTGACAGCCGGTGCACGTCGCCATCATCTCGCCGTAGAACACAGCTTGCGTATCGTGGTCGCGCAGCTCGCCGGCCTGCTTACCGACGACACGCAGTCGTTCTGCTAGCTCGATGACATCGACGTTCGGTTTCTCGTGCACGGCCTTGCGAACATCGAATCGCGTCATCGCGAGCATGCGCGCGCCCGCCGCCCAGCGCGCATCCGACGGCCCGATCACACCTTCCCACATTCGCTCGGCCGCCCATTGGTGCCGGCGCATCTGTGCTTCGAGCGTGTTGCCGCCGAGCGGCGGCGTCATCGGCGCGAACGAAACCTTTGCACGCTGCGCCTCGTGACACGCGCTACATGCGCGGCCGAGTCGACCGATCAGACTCGCAGCCGTGGGGACATCACCTGCCGCTTCGATCTCGCGCGCCGCAAAGCGCATCTCGTCGACGTACGGCGTCCAACCATCGAGCTCCGCCATCGAATGCGTCGCGAGCCATCGCGCGAGCTCCTTCGCATCGGCGAGGCGGCCGGTAATCACGGCGCGCTGTAACTCGCTCGCTGCCGCGAAGTGCTGTCGCATGTGCGCCTGGATCTCGCTTTTGGCCGGCTTGTGCGCCGGCGCGGCGACGCTCCCGCCTTGCCAAGACGCGAGCGCAACCATCATCGCGAGTGTGCTCGTGCGCATCACGATCCTTCGTAGCAGCACATCCCGCGCCAATCATGTGAGCACTTTTCGCGCAATGCGTGCAGCGGAATGGCCGTTGCAGCACGCCGTGACATGCGGCTGTCCCGCCTGGCGATCTGTGCCGTGCTTGCGGCGACCGCGTGCGAGCACGACGAGCATCGCGAGGCGCATTCGCCTCCCGCGCAGCCGACAGCCCCAGGCCAAGTGCGCCGCTATTACATCGCGGCCGATGAAGTGATCTGGGACTACGCGCCGAGCGGTCGCAACCTCATCACGGGGCAGCCGTTCGATGCGCGCGCTCGCGTGTACGTCACCGCGGGCAAGCACCGGCTCGGCAGCAAGTACCGCAAGGCGCTCTATCGCGAGTACACGGACGCGACGTTCAGCACGCTCAAACCTCGCGACGCGCGCTGGCAGCACCTCGGCATGCTCGGCCCGCTGATCCGCGCGAGCGTCGGAGATACGATCGAAGTGGTTTTCCGCAACAACACGCACCGCCTCGTGAGCGTGCACCCTCACGGCGTCTTCTATACGAAGGCGAACGAGGGAACCCCATACGCGGATGGCACGAGCGGCGCGAACAAAGCCGATGACGCCATCGCGCCGGGCTCTACCTATACATACCGGTGGACCGTCCCCGAGAGCGCGGGCCCCACGATGCACGACGGCACGAGCGTGATGTGGATGTATCACTCGCATATCGACGAGCCGCGCGATGTCAACGCTGGCTTGCTCGGCCCGATCATCATCACCGCCCGCGGCAAGGCGCGCGCCGATGGCTCGCCGACCGACGTCGATCGCGAGTTCGTGGCGACGTTCTTCATCGTCGACGAGAACGAGAGCCCGTACACGAAACGGCGCCCCGAGGATGCCGAGTATGTCGAGAGCAACCTCAAGCACGCGATCAATGGCTATCTCTACGGCAACCTGCCCGGGCTCACGATGAAGCGCGGCGAGCGCGTGCGCTGGTATTTGATGGCGATGGGCTCGGAGCGAGACGTCCATACGCCGCACTGGCACGCAAACACCGTCGTGATCTCGCACATGCGTACCGACGTCGGCTGGCTATTACCGGGCACGATGCAAACGGCCGATATGACGCCGATGGCGACGGGCACGTGGCTGTTTCATTGCCACGTCCACGATCACATCGACGCCGGCATGATCGGGCTTTACACCGTCACCGAGTGATCACGACCGAGTCGAACTCGCGACCGGTGCCATCGATCGCGTGCAGCACGAGCTCGTCGACACCGACCTCGCCGTAAACGAAGTGAATGACGTCTTCGCTAAACGCGGTGAAGCTCGACTCGCCGACCGAACGCGTGCCTTTACCGCCGCCGCCGGTCACGACGTACGTCACGCCGTGCTGCGGATTGATTCGCTCGTAATCATGATCGTGCCCGGCGAGCACCAACTGAACGTGATGCCGCTCGAGCACCGGCGCTAGCTGGTCGCGCAGCGATGTATCGGAGCCATGCGTGCCCGACGAATACGGCGGTTTGTGGAGATACACGATCTTCCACGGCAAGCTCGTCGCGGCGAGATCGCCATCGAGCCACGTTGCCTGCGTCGCGTAATCGGACTCGGTGTCGAGCGCGACGAAATGCACGCGGCCCCAGTCGTACGAGTACCACTTCTCATCGCCCGGCAGGCTGAACACGCCGCGGAACGGCGCGCCGCTCATCGTCTCGTAGTCGTGATTGCCGGCCGCCGGAAAGAACGGAATGTTGCGCAACAGATCGGCGTACACGCCAAACACGTTGTCCTCGAACTGGCCGATCGTGCCGCTGTCGTAGGCGAGGTCGCCCGTGTGGATCATGAGATCGAACGGCACCGTGTACATCTGCTCGAGCAGCGCGTACTGATCTGCGCCACCACCACCGGAATCGCCAAACGCGAGAAACCGCACGGGAGCTAGATCGTCGGGCGCCGGCGCCGTCGAAAAGCCCGTGCGAGCGGCCAACATGCCGCTGCCATCGGCGACCTCATAACAATAGATCGTGCTCGCGCTCAGGCCATCGAGCGTGCTCCACAGTTGGTTCTCGTCGGCGCTGCGCATCGCATACGGCTCGACAACGCCAGGCACCGCGATCACATGATTGCCGTGCGGATCGCTGACCCTCACGTAGGCGCCCGGAACCGTCGTGACCCAGCCGATGCGTGCGCGATTCATCGCCACCTGCTGCAGATACGGCTGGCGGCGCACGGGGGAAGGTTTTACCGTCGCCGTGTCATTGCTGCACGCCGTGCGCAGCGCTGCGACCGGCGATCCCCGCTGTGCGGGATGGCTCGTATCGCCCACCTTGTTCGCGCGCGTGTTCCCTGTCTGGTTCCAACAGGCGCACAGTCCCGTCGCCGCCACGATCGCAGCCGTGTACTTCTGGAACGTCACCCGCACGAACAAGTAAGCATCCCGCAACGATCCTGTCGACCAAGCGTTATTCGCAAAACCGCGCGCTGCGGCAAATGCGTACGCGCGCAATGCGCTCGCGCTCGATCCAAGTGAACGAGTGGCTACACAAGACCGGCGGCATTCGCGTTGCAGATTAGGCGGATGTGGCAAACGCGCGCGGATCTATTATCGACCGACTGCTGCGGCCGCTCAGCCGAGTTCAACCCGGCGAGGGCCCGCTAGCACTGCTCATGCTGGTATGCGTTTTTCTGATCCTCACCGCCTACTATTTGATGAAGACGGCGCGCGAGGGTCTGATCCTTACCGGCGGTACGTTCGGTCTCAAGGGCGACGAGCTCAAGACCTACGCAAACGGCGGCATGGCCGTCTTGCTCGTCGGCTTGGTCCCCGCCTATAGCTGGCTCGCAAACCGGGTTCGCCGCATCCGCCTGATCAACGTTTCGTACGCGCTGGTGATGGCCTCGCTGGTGGCGTTCTACGTGCTGGGGCGTGCCGGCGTGCCGATCGGCCTGGCGTTCTTCATCTGGCTGGGCCTCGTCAGCGTGTTCCTCATCGCCCAGTTCTGGTCGTACGCGAACGACATCTACAGTGAAGAACAGGGCAAGCGGCTCTTCGCGATCATCGCGGTCGGCGGATCGCTCGGTGCGATCTTCGGCCCGCGCGTCGCGGACCTCGCCGACACATTCGACTCGATGTGGATCGCAGCCGTGATCGTGCTCGCGAGCGTCGCGCTGTTCAACGTCATCGAGCACATGCAAAAACGCACCGGTGATCATCGCGTGAGCGAGCCGATCACGGGCAAGGGCGGCTTCAACCTGGTCATCCGCGATCGCTACCTACTGCTGATCGGCCTCTTGGTGCTCGTCGCGAACCTCGTCAACACGACGGGCGAGTACATTCTGTCGAACGCCGTGCGCGAGCATGCGATGGCGCTCGTCCCCGGCGATGCCGCGAACGAAGCTGTCAGTGCGGAGCGCCGCGAGATCATCAAGTCGTTCTACAGCGACTTCTTCACGTGGGTGAACCTGGTCAGCTTCGTACTTCAGGCATTCTTCGTGTCGCGCATCATTCGTTATATCGGCGTGCGGCGCGCGCTGTTTATCTTCCCCGTCGTCGCGTTCGCCTCGTATGGAGCGATCGGTGCGATCGGGGGTCTGGCACTCGTGCGCTTCGCGAAGATTGCCGAGAACAGCACCGACTACTCGTTGCAGAACACCGTGCGGCAGGCGCTGTTTCTGCCCACGTCACGCGCGGCCAAGTACAAGGCGAAGGCGGCAATCGATACATTCTTCGTCCGCGCCGGCGACACGCTATCGGCTGTCGTCGTCGGCCTTGGCATTCACCAACTCGGATTTAGTGCGCGTAGCTTCGCGCTCGTCAACCTCGTGCTGATCATGCTGTGGATTGCGATTGCCATCGGCATCGCGCATCGCCACCGCTCGATCAGCAAGGAAGAAGAGCCGAAAGCTGCGCCCAAACTGCGACCAGCACCTGCAGGAGCGTCCGGATGAAGCCGCTTTTGATTGTGGTACTGCTCGCATTCGCGCCCGTGACCGCGGTGGCGGAGGACAATCCGCTGCCCGACGAGCCCACGGCCGCTGATGTAGCCAACGATCCAGTGCCCGGCCAGGAAAGTGGCCGCACGGATGCGAAGGACGAGGATGATGGAGCGCTGCGTAAGATCGGCCGCGGCGTTTTGTTCGTTCCTCGGGTGCTCGTCGAGGTTGGGTTCGCGCCGGTTAGAGCAGGAGTCTACGCGGTCGATCGCACATCAGCGATTGACCGCTTTAGACAATTCTTCTTTAACAAAACGGGGACCTTCGGTCTTTATCCAATAATTCAATACGACAACGTTTACGGCCTTAATGCCGGTGCGCGGTTTGTTCACAAAGATCTGTTTGGCGCAAACGAAAGGGCGTCGCTCAAGGCGAGCACGGGCGGACGGTTTGCCGAACGCTTCGAGGGCTACATACGTTCCGGACAACGCCTGGGCGATCAAGCGACCGCCGAGCTCCACGCCGAGTTCGATCGTCGGCCACGCGAGCCGTTCTACGGCATTGGCAATGGCGACAACATGCCGCTCGGTCGCCATCGCCAGGAGCTGACGCGCGGTACCGGCACCCTCGACTGGCGAGTTGCAGGACCATTCCATGTCGTCGGCGCCGGAACGGTTACCCAGCTGCGTTATAACCCGAGCAGCCAAAGCGACATCGGTGGCGACGCGCCGATCGACACGGTCTACGACCCGACGATGCTCACCGGCTGGAACGGCGCGAAGTACATATACGGCGAGCTGGAGTTGCGCTGGGACGACCGTCGCTCCGTCGACGCCTTCGACATCCGAGACATCCCCGCCGATGGCTGGCTGCTCTCTGCGTTCGTCGGGCGCGTGCATCAGCTCGCAGGAACGGCTGGCGACTACGTGCGGTATGGCGCCGACGCCCAGCGCTTCTTTCGACTCGGCGAGGGACCGCGCGTGCTCCTGGCGCGTCTTCATGGTGAGGCCGTCACCGGCGGCTACGACGAGGTCGTGTTCACGGAGCTGCCCGAGCTCGGCGGCGGCTATTTACTGCGCGGCTATCCCTGGGAGCGCTTCCGCGATCGCGTGGCAACGACCGCTTCGCTCGAATACCAGTGGGATCTATCCGACAAATTTACGATGAGTCTGTTCGCCGACGGCGGCCGCGTCTATCCAGCGGTCAGGGACATCGAGTTCAAAGATATGCGCCTTGGGTTCGGTACCGGCCTGCAGATGCATAACTCCAAGGGCTTCGTCACATCGATCACGATGGCGTCGTCGATCGACGGCGGCTTCTTTGTCGATGTTCTGTTCGACCCGGTCTATGAGGTCAAACCACGGGTGGTGCACCGATGAGGCTAGTAACCATCCTCTTCGTCCTCGCGAGCTGCGTGTCATCGCGACCAGCGACGCTGCCGAGCGTGCGCTTCGCGAACGTTCCCGTCGTGCAAGCCGTCAACGATCGGCGCGACGTGAAGAAAAAGCCAAAAGAGCTCGAGTTCGTGCGCTTCCTCTATCACTTCGACGGCAGCTTCCATCGCCTGTTGACTCGCACGATGGAGCTGCCCGCGCCGCACCGCGCACTCGGCGTGAACGCGCTCGACGAGGTGCCGGACTCGACGTGGTTCACCAATCGCATCAACCATCGCAACGTCACCCCTGACGAGATTCGCAACGCGCCACCCGGTGGGCCGGGCACGCCGCAAGACTACAAACCGTACACCGTGCTCAGCACGAAGGTCGGTACGTCGGTCGGCTTCATCGTGCGCGACACGCGCGGCGAGAAGTTCATGCTCAAGTTCGACCGCCCTGGCTACGCCGATGCCGAGACCGGCATCCACATCATCGTCGGCAGGCTGCTGTGGGCCGCGGGGTACAACGTGACGCACGACTACATCGTGACGTTGCGCAGAGAAGATCTCGTGCTCGCCGAAGACGCCGCCATCAAGGACAACTGGGGCCACAAAAGGCCGCTCGATCGAGCGGCGTTCGAAGAGAGGTTCGCGCGCATCGACACAAGGCCCGATGGAACGATTCGCGCGATGGCATCACACTGGCTCGTAGGGAAACCGGTCGGTCCTCATCCGCAGGAAGGCATTCGCGCCGATGACCCGAACGACAAGATTCCGCACGAACGGCGGCGCGACTTGCGCGGCGCGTTCTCGATCTGGTCGTGGCTCGATCACGTGGACATCCAGGGCACGCAATTCTTGGACGTCTACGTCGAAGATCCGGGCGATCCGCGCCAGCACTACATCAAGCATTACCTGATCGACTTCGGCAAGAGCCTTGGCTTCCTCGGCACGAGCCAAACCGATCGCCGCCGCGGCATCGAGTACTACTACGATTGGGGCGCGATGCTCGAATCGCTCGTGACGCTCGGCTTCAACGATCGTCGGTGGGGCAACCGGCGCACGAACGGGCCCCACGGCTGGGAAGTCTTCGACGTCGCAACCTACGATCCGGGCAAGTGGAAGCCGAGCTCGCAGGTCTACACGCCGCTCAACGACTCCGACAAATACGACAAGTTCTGGGGCGCGAAGATCGTCGCTCGCTTCACCCGCGAGCAGATCGAGGCCGCCGTCGATGCGGCGAAGATCTCTCGGCCGGAAGTCGCGAAGTTCCTCGTCGACACCCTCGTCGCGCGGCAGCGCAAGACGATGAAGTACTGGTTCGACCGCGTTAACCCGCTCGACGAGTTCAAGGCGTCAGCAGACCGGTTGTGCTTCGCTGATCTATCGATCCGTCACAGCTTCGCGCCGGCGCAGTCGACGCGCTACACGCTGACGTTCTACGACTACAACGCGCGGCTGCTCGGTACGAAGTACGCGATCAAAGCCGACGCGCACGGCGAGAATTGCGCTCCGCTCTCGCTCGCGCCCAATCACGACGGCTACACGATCGTGCGTGTCGACACCGCTCGTCCCGGCTTTGAGGGAACGACGTATGTCCACGTTGCGCGCGATAAGTGGAATCACGAGCCGAACGTGATCGGGATCTGGCGACCATGACGGCAGCTCGCAGAGCCGTACTCGCGCCAGCGGCGCTGTTGTTCGCGATCATGGCCGCGCACGCGCTCCTCGAGACCGCGCGCGACGCACTGTTCCTCGCGCGCCTCGGACCGGAGCTGCTCGCGTTCGCGTACATCGCGATCGCGGTCGTCGCGATGTTCGGCGTCGGTGCGGTCCGCAAATGGGATAGCAAACGCCATCCGCGCCGGATGCTACTGATGTTTCTCGCCGCCGCCACGCTCGGCACGATCGCGCTCTCGATCGTCATCGCGGCGCGTCAATCGGCCGTGTTCGCGCTGTACGTGTGGACCGGCCTCGTCGCTACGGTCGTCGTGCCGGCGTTTTGGACGTTGATCGATCGCAGCCTGCGGATCGCGGAAGCGAAGCGCGTGTTCGCGATCATCGGCGCGGGCGGCATCCTCGGCGCGATCGTCGGCTCGGCACTCGCAGCCCTGCTCGGCACGTTGATCGCGCCGCAGCACCTCGTCACTGCAGGCGCGATCGCATTCGGGGTGACGACGGTCGCGGGCTTCGCGCTTGCGCCAAAGCCGAGCGGCGACGACGAGCCGATCGTGCGCAAGCGCGTCGTCGAGAAGCTGTCACAAGTGTCGCGGCGTTTCGTGCGCCTGCTCATCGTGGTCGGTGTACTGTCGACGATCGCGCTCACGCTCACCGATCTGACGTTCAAACGCGTGCTGTCGCATCACATCGAAGCCGGCGACATGGCGATGGTGTTCGGTGCGATCTACACCGGCCTCAACGTGATCGCGCTCGTCATCCAGCTCGCCGTGACGTCGCGGCTGCTCCAGCACTGGGGCGTCGCGGCCGCGCTAACGGTGCTGCCGATTCTTATCGTCGCGAGCGCGTCGGGCTTCGTGCTCACCGGTGCGGTGTTCGCGATCATCGCGCTCAAGCTCGCCGATGGCGGCCTGCGCCACAGCCTGCATCGCGTCGGCAGCGAGATCCTGTTCTTACCGGTGCCATCGCACGTTCGCGACGGTTGGAAACCGATCGCCGATGCGATCAGTCAGCGCGGCGGGCAAACGCTTGCGGCGCTGATCGCGCTCGCGCTCGCGTCGTTCGGGGCCGGCTCGCGCTCGATGGCCGCGGTGCTCGCGATCGTGTCGATTGGCTGGTTGGTCACGATCTCGGTCGTGCGGCGCGCCTACGTGACGCAGTTTCGCGACACGCTCCGCGCCGGCGATATCGAGCGCGACGCCAGCGTGCCGGAGCTCGACAGCGATTCCGTCAATCTTCTCACCGAGGCACTCGCGAGTCCCGACGAGCTCGAGGCGCTTGCCGCACTCGAGCTGCTCGCGCGCGGACGGCAGATCCCCGCGCTGGTGCTTTACCATCCGTGCGATCGAGTCGTGCGCCGCGCACTCGCACTGCTCGGCGCGAAGCTGCGACCCGAGACGGTGCGCGTGCTCGGCCATCTCATCGCGCACTCCGATCCGAAGATCCGCGCTGCTGCGCTATTTGCAGCGAGCCGCAGCGGCAGCAACCGCGAGCAGCTCGTCAGCGCGCTCTCCGACAGCGATGCGGACGTGCGCGCCGCTGCGCTTGTCGGCCTCTCCGATGACCGCGAGCTCGCGGCCGAGGTCAACAAGGGACTTTCCGCGCTGCTGGGCGGCTCGACGGAAGATCGCATCGCGCTCGCGCACGCGATCGGCTACGCGCCGCGCGAGCGGTTCCGGCGCCTGCTCTACCAGCTGCTCTCTTATGAAGAGCCGCCGGTGATGAGAGAGGTGCTGCGCGCGCTCGCGGCAGCGCCGGCGCTCGCCGATGTCGACCGCCTGCTCGCCCTCCTCGAGGATCCGCACGTCCGCGGCGAAGTACGGCGCGTCTTTACCGCGGTCGGCGCGCGCGGCTTCACGAAGCTCGTCGCCGCACTCGATGATCCGCGCACGCCGATCGATGTGCGGCGACACCTACCGCGCTCGATCATGCGCTTCAAGTCGCGAGCCGCCGCTGCCGCCCTCGTCGCTCGGCTATTGCGCGAGCCCGACGGCGCAACGGAATACAAGCTGCTGCGCGCGCTCGGCCGGATGCGCGAAAACAATCCCAAGCTCGTGATCGACGAGGAGGCCGTGCATGAATATCTACGGCTCACGATCCGCGATGCGGCGCGCTACGCGACGTTCCTCGACGAGCTGAACACCGAAGGCGATCGATCGGCGAGCGCGCAACTGCTGCGCGAGCTCCTCGAAGAGAAGCTGCGCTACGCGATCGAGCATGCGTTCCGAGCGCTCGGTATCCTCTACCCGCGACACGATCTACGCAGTGTCCACGCCGCGTTCGTCGGCACGGAAGAAGCGCTTCGCGCCGCCGCCGTCGAGATTGCGTCGTCGATCGTGCCGCTCGATTGTCGCGCCCCGTTGTTTGCGGTGCTCGATCCGATCACGCCACAAGAGCGTCGCGAGCGCCTGGGCGAGCTCGCCGTCGGTCCTTTCGATTCGTACGCGTCGCTGCTGCTCGCGCTGCTCGCGGATCCGAGCGAGTCGCTCAAGTGCATCGTCGCGTACCATATCGCGGAACGAAACCTCGTAGGCCTGCGCAACGACCTGGTCCGCATGCGACCGCTCGCGAGCCGGCCGCTCGTCATCTCCTCCTTCGACCAAGCGATCGCGAGGCTGCATGGCTGAAGTCAATCCCACCCTGCTCCGTCGCGTGCTCATGCTGCGCCAGTTTCCACTGCTCGCGGTATCGGGCCTCGACGAGCTCGCAACCGTCGCCGAGAACCTCGTCGACACGTATTTTCCGCGCGGCGCTGTCGTCGCACGCGCGGCACAGCGCATGCCTGCGATTCACCTCGTCGTCGAGGGATCGATCGAGGCAAATGGCCAGTCGTGGGGGCCGCGTCAGGTCTTCGGCGCGCTCGAAGTCTTCGCGTCCCGCAGGTGCACCGCGACTGCGACGGCGAAGGAGCCGACGCGCTGCCTCGCGCTCGCGGCCCACGATATCTCGGAGCTGCTCGAGGACAACTTCGGGCTCCTCCTCTCCACGCTACGCGAGCTCGCGAGTCGCATGCTGCACTTCGCCCCGATCCCGCCGCGCGGCGTCCCGCTGCAGCGGATCGGTGCGCCACTCGGCCTCGTCGAACGCCTGATCTTGCTCCGTCAGCAGCGACCATTCGCCGAGGCACGGCTGCAGGCACTCGCGATGCTCGCGCACACCTCCGATGAAATGGAGTGGCCGGCGGGTAGCGTCGTCGTGCAAGAGGGCGAACCCGCGACCGACGGCTTCATCATCATCGATGGCTCGCTGCGCACCAGTCGCGGCGACGTCATCGGTTCGGGTGTCCCCGTTGGCCAGCTCGAGACTCTCGCGAACACCCCGTATACGATGACCGTCGAGACAACGGCGCCGACACGCGCGCTACGCAGTAGCGGCACTGCGATCATCGACATGCTCGAAGATCACACCGATATCGGGCTCGCAATCATCGCGTCGTTCGCCGGCGCTATGCTCGACGCGATCAGACGCCTCAATTGAGCTACGGGGCCGTCGTCTCGGTCACGACCTTGAAGTGCTCGTCCATCGAAGTCGATGCCTTCGTCGTCGAGAGACGCGGCATGCGGAAGATGTCCTCCACCGTCGCGAGATACGACGCGTGGTCGAATGCGGTGTCGCTGATGTAACCGGCTTCGGTGAGGTTCGGTGATGCGACGATGGTCGCGAGGTTTGCGCCCGCCTTGAGGTAGCGCGTATTTCCTTCGTCGAAGAGGATGAACAGAGCGCCGCCGTTGATGTAGCCCGGAGACTGCATGATTTGCGTCGCCACGGTTCGCAGCCACGCGTCACCGGTCATGCCGTCGCAGTTGTGCATATCGTTGCAGAGGTTCGGCGTGATCCACATGAAGCGGTAGTTGTTCGACGCGAGGTCTTCCGTGAAGTGCGCGTCGAAGTCGACGTTCGAGTTCGCGCACCGCACCGGGTCGGCACGCATCGTCGTGTAGTAGAGGAACGGATTGTGATGCGCAGAGTAGTCGCCGTGACTATCGATCGTGCACGGCTCACCCATGCTCTGCATGTATGCGCGCCACGGAATGTTGGCGGCGTCGAGCTGATCGGCGAGGTTGTCGGTACCGCCGATTTGCACGTTGTAACGCGGATCGTTGTCGTTCGTGATGCCGCGCGTGCTGCCCGATGTCATCTCGATGTAGTTCGGCAGGCTCGGGTGCGTTTGCGAGGTATACGCACTGGCCTGGCTGTTGTTTGCTGCGAGCTCCGTGAAGTACGGCAGCACGTCGAGGATGTTCTCGACGTTTTCGTTCTCGAAAACGATCGTGTAGACCGTGCCGGGAACATTGGGGAGCTGGACTGCCGAAGTACCTGCGACGCCCGGATTCGCGGGCGACGTGCAAGCGGCGGCAGCAGCAGCGAGGAAAGCAGCAGCGATAGCACCCTTCATGTAGAACGAATTGTGTGTCCACTTTTGTGATTGGCAACTCAGTTTTGCATGCGGGATTTGCGTAGAAAACGCAACGCAGATACGGTTTGCGCGCGAATGGTGGCCTGTCCCTTGCTCCTTCCCGAGATATGCGAATCGCACTGATAACGTTCGTCGCCAGCGCATGCGCTCACCCTTCGCTGGCACCGCGACTTGGTGAAGGCACGACGGTGCTGGCGCCTGGCCGCGTTGGATTGACCGTCGCTGGCGGCGGCGGCGCCGGGCAATTCACGATCAACGACAACAACGCGAGCGGGCGTGGCGTAGGCGCGGAAGCACGCGTTCGCGTCGGGCTCCCTGGAGATCAAGAGGTAGGTCTCGGCGGAATCGCGGGCATCAGCTTGCCGCACACGGCAGACAGCGTCGCCGGCGGGAACCTATCTTACAAAATCGCGCCGCGGCGCTGGCTCGCGTTCGTCGGCGAGCTCGGCGTACTCGACAAGATCGTGTCGACGACGGTGATCTTCGCAGGCTCGGTCGCGGGCATCGTCGCGCCCTACACCGCCGACAATGGCTCGCAGCTCTACATGGGCCTCAAGGGCGGGCTGAGCATTCCCGTGTTGCAGGACTCGTCGGCAACCACCGAAGTGATCAGCCTGCCTGTCGGCTATAGCTGGCACGCGACTGAACGCATGCAGCTGATCGCTGAGCTCGGCATCGGCTACGGCATGGAGCAAATCAACAGCGGCGGCACGACGACGCCAACGTCCGGCTACGGTGGTTACGGGCTCGTCGCGTTTGGATATACATTGCGCTAGGTGTTGCGGATCGCAGCGCTGATCGTTCTGCTCGCTGGGCACGCGAATGCCGAGCCTTGGTATCGCGGCGACCACGGCACGAATCGCATCGTTCACCTCTCGATCACGGCCGTTGGATTCGTGCTGTATCCAGCGACGGCCTTCGTCGAGGATGCAGCGGATCACTGTAATTGGTGCGGCGGTCCGAACGCGTTCGATCGCGGCGCACGCGATGCGCTCGTGTGGAGCGACACCGAGGCAGCGGGGCGGCTGAGCGACGTCGTAGGGTACGGGGTCGTGCCTTCGCTGAGCGCCGGCCTCGTCCTCGCGGGCACGCTTTCGGAGCCAACGTGGGCGCACATCATCGACGACATCGTGCCGATCGCCGAGACGATGATGGTCACGCAATGGGCATCGCGCGGCCTCAAGCTCATCGCGCTTCGCGAGCGACCGTATTCACGATTCACCGACATGGCGGACGAGGATGCATTCTTGTCGTTTCCATCGGCGCACACGTCGTGGGCGTTCGCGACGGTCACGAGTGCCGGCGTGATCGCCCACGTTCGCGGCTACAAGAGCGAGCCGTATATCTGGGGCATCGGCATCGCGCTCGCAGCAGCGACCGGCTACTTCCGCATCGCCGCGGATCGGCACTACCTCACGGATGTACTTGCGGGCAGTGTCCTGGGTGTGTCAGCAGGGCTCACCGTGCCGCTTTTGATGCGTCGCACCGAGGTATCCGTCGTCGCGACACGGACCTCACTCGCCGTAGCCGGGCACTGGTAGTGCAAATCCCGATGGGGTGCACCGCAGTTTGCTCCTTGTTCTCCTCGCGTGTGGACTCGCGCACGCGGCCCCTGAACCGACTACCGCGCATCCACGCATGCTCCTCGATCGCGATCTACGCGCGGAGTGGCGCAAGTACGCGCGCCTCTCGGCGGGGCCCGTCGTCGGCGCGATCCGGCTGTGCACCGAAGCACGCACGACGCACGACCACGATCGGGCGCTGTATCAAGGCGCGGAATGGGCGAAGGTGCTGCAAGCGTGCCTCGTCGCGTGGGCGAGCACCGATGACGACGCTCACGCGCTGACCGCGATCCGCTTCTTCAGCGCGCTGATCGATGACCTCGATTCCGTCGGCGACGGCCGCGGTGGCGACGAAGCAGCGCGCCGCGATCACGGCTACGCGCTTCGCAACCTCGGGCCGTATACCGCGCTCGCGTACGACTGGTTGTATCGCCATCCCGCAATGACGTCCGACCTCAAGGCGCGCGCACGCCAGCGCTGGAAAGCGTGGCTCGAGTGGTATCGCGAGAAGGGGTATCGCGCGAGCACGCCCGGCTCGAACTATCACGCGGGCTATTTGCTCGCCGCGACGATGATCGCGATCGCGCAAGCCGGCGACGCGGGCTCGGAAGGCACGGCGTTATGGCGGCGCGTCGCCGATCAGATGTGGAGCAAGGAGATGGCGGCCGCGTTTGCAAACGACGGCGTGCTCGCCGGCGGCAATTGGCCCGAGGGCTGGCAATACGGCCCACTGTCGGTCGCCGAATACGCGCTCGGCGCGCGCATCATGCGGCGGGCAGGCGTCGACGTTCCAGGCGTCGCAGCGTGGCTGTCATCGCTGCTTCGCCATCACATCTACGCGCTGTCGCCGAGCGACGGCGTGTTTGCCGGCGGCGACACCGAGCTCACGACGGCGAACCTCGCGCCGCACGTGCTCACGCTCGACGCGATCGCACTTGGTGATGCATCGCCCGATGACAAACGCTGGGCGCGCGGCGAGCTCGCGCGGCTACGCCTCGTCGATCGTGATTGGTTTCTCTACGACGCGCTTGCCGCCGTCGGCGATCGTCCCGTCACGCCGCCGCGCGCGGCATGGCCGACGTGGTACTTCGCGGCCGGCACGAGCACGCTGTACGCGCGCACGCGCTGGGACGACTCCGCGATCTGGTTCGTCGGCGAATGCCATGGCGCGATCGAAACAGATCATCGTCATGCGAAGGCAGGCAACTTCGTGCTGTCGCGCGGCCGCGACGATGTGATCGTCGATCCGACGCCGTACGGCTCAGCATCGACGCTGACGAGCAACGCGCCGACCGTCGCCTCCGCACAATTTCCGACTGAGTACATTCCGAGCCAGGGCCCGTGGGGCGCGCGCACGGGTTTTGATTTCGTCACGCAACGCGCGAGCGGTGTCGTCGCGGCGCGCTGCAACTACGCCGACCAGTACAAGTTCCAGGATAAGCGCAGCGACGTCCCCGATGCGGTTCGCGACTTCGTGCTCGTGCCGAGCAGCGATGGTCGAGATGCAGCGCTTGTCGTGATCGATCGCGCCGAAACCGGCGGCGCCGACCGCGGCATGAACCTGCGCTTTCGCTCGTCGGGTCACTTCGCGCTCGCCGGCGAGACAGCCACGTCGACGATCGGCTCGACGAAGCTCGTGATCTCGAGCGTCACGCGCACGTCGGGCAAAGCGGCAATCGGTCTACCCACCGGGACGTCCTGTTACAAGCAAGCGGTCCCGAAGGGGCAATGCGATGCAGCGCGGTTTCCCGTCACGGACTATCGCGTGCAGATCGCCGGCCCGCGCCCGCTCGCGGTTCATCTCATCAGCGCGACCGATGGCAAGCGCGCGCCGGCGAGCGCAACGCCGCTCTCCGGCACCGGCTGGCAAGGCGTCCAACTAGGCGGCGTGCGCGACGCGACCGTGATCTGGCGGTCCGCCGCGGGCGCCGGACCGCTGACGTACAGCGCGCCGGCGGGCACGCACATCATCCTCGACGGCAACGCGCTCGTCAGTGCGCGGCGCGAGGGCAACGCGTGCAAGGTCACCGTCGCGCCCGGCGCGGGCCCGCTCGTGCTCTCGCTCGATGCGAATTGCAAAGCCGTTGTCGATCCCGAAGCGCCGGCCGCAT